>Ga0070690_100000028_pt1 | contig 67807 bp, 51 predicted proteins | sample KBSS33HmetaG_FD_64671 | JGI IMG/M metagenome (GOLD analysis project Ga0070690, IMG submission 64671) | Switchgrass rhizosphere microbial communities from Kellogg Biological Station, Michigan, USA - KBS S3-3H metaG | ecosystem: Host-associated > Plants > Roots > Rhizosphere ... | reverse complement strand
GGCAGGTTCTTCGAGAGGTCGTTGTAGAGGACGACCGCCAGGAGCGCGAGGATCATCACGAACCCGACCTGGAGGATGCGCTCCTTGACCCGCAGCGAGAAGTCGCGGCGCGCCGCCCCCTCGAGAGCGAGCAGCGCGAGGTGCCCGCCGTCGAGCACCGGGATGGGCAGCAGGTTGAAGATTCCGAGCTGCAGCGAGATCGCCGCCATCAGCGCGACCAGCGGAACGGCGCCCGTGCGGGCCGCCTCGCCCGAGAACTTCGCGATGTCGAGCGGCCCGGACATCGACTTCATGCTCGCGGCGCCGCGGACCAGCCGTCCCAGGATCGACATCGTCAAGCGCAGCTCGGTGCGAACCTGGCGCCAGCCCTCGACGACGGCCTGGCCGATCGGGAAGCGCTCCAGGACCTCGGGGACGTCCGGGCCGATCTGCGCGCCGACGCGCCACATCTCCCCCTCCTTGCGGGGCTGGACCGTGGCCACGATCGGGTGCCCTTCGCGCTCCAGGCCGATCCGGATGGGTTTGCCCTGGGCGGCCTGGACAGCGGCGATGAAGCGATCCTGCATCTCGGTCGGCCCGCCGCGGATGTCGGTGCCGTCGACCGTCAGGATCACGTCGCCGTCCTTGAGGCCGGCCGCCGCCGCGGGGCTGCCTCCGACGACCGTGCCGATGCGTCCGCGCACGTTGCGGCCGACGTCGGGGAAGACGCCGATGTCGCCGTAGTCGTACTTGCCGACGCCGCGGGGCGTCAGCCTGACGAACCGTCCCACGCCGCCGCGCTCGACCTCGACGTCGAGCGGCGAGCGCGCGTTGACCGCGATCATGTACTGGGCGTCGCGCCACCGCGGCGTCTCCGTGTGATTGATGGAGACGATCCGGTCGCCCGGCTGGATCCCCTGCGCCGACGCCGGCGAGCCGTCCGCGACCACGCCGATCACGGCGGGGGCGAGCTCGTACGCCGGCACCTTGACGCCGACCGCGAAGACGACCGTGTGGAGCGCGATCGCGAGGACCAGGTTCATTCCGGGCCCGGCGAGCAGGATGAGCGCGCGCTGCCACCGCTTGCCCACCGGCGGCGCCTCCGTCGAGGTACCCTCCGCGAGGGTCGACTCGTCCGGCCCGAGCCCGATCACGCGCACGTACCCGCCGAGCGGGATCGCGGACACGCGGTAGTCGGTGCCCCGCCACTTGCGGCCGAACAGGCGCTTTCCGAACCCGACCGAGAAGACCTCGACCGGGAACCCGAAGGCCTTGGCGACCGCGAAATGTCCGAACTCGTGGACGACGACGAGCACCGAAAGGACGACGATGAGGGCCAGGGTGTTGCTGAGGATCTGCAAGGGGTCTCCTTCGATCGGGGGCTAGCGTTGGATCTCTACGTCGCCACCGGATGGGCCCGCCGGCGAAGGACCGCAGAGGCCTCCTGGCGGGCCTTCGCGTCGAGCCGCTCCGCCTCCTCGAGGCTCTGCGGAGCGGGCGTGGGGCCGACGGCATTCATGACTTCGGAAACCAGGTTAACGATGTCCGGGAAGGAAATCTTCCCCTCGAGGAAGGCGGCCACCGCGATCTCGTTGGCCGCGTTCAGCACCGCCGGCATGCCGCCTCCGGCCCGCAGGGCCTCCCGGGCGAGGCCGAGCGCCGGATAGCGGCGCGGCTCGACGGGCACGAAGTCGAGGCGCGCGAGCGCGACGAGGTCCAGGCGGCCGAACGCATTCGGCAGCCGCTCCGGGTACGACAGCGCGTACACGATCGGGAACTTCATGTCGTTGCGGGCGAGCTGCGCGACGAGCGAGCCGTCCACGAACTCGACGAACGAGTGGATCAGCGACTGGGGATGGATGACGACCTCGATCCGCTCCTCCGGCAGCCTGAACAGGAAGTGCGCCTCGATCACCTCGAGGCCCTTGTTCATCATGGTCGCCGAGTCGATCGTGATCTTCGGCCCCATCTTCCACGTCGGGTGCTCGAGGGCGTCCGCTACCGTGATCGCGTCGAAGGTGTCGAGGCGCCGCTCGCGAAACGGGCCGCCCGACGCCGTCAGCACGATGCGCTGCGCCTCCTCCGGGCGGCCGGCGCGCATCGCCTGGTGGATGGCGCTGTGCTCGGAGTCGACGGGGATGATCTCCGCCTTCGACCGCGCGGCCTCGGCGAGGATGAGGGGACCGGCGACGACGAGCGGCTCCTTGTTCGCGAGCGCGAGTCGCTTGCCCGCGCGGATCGCCTCGAGGGACGAGCGCAGCCCAAGCGCCCCGACCAGGCCGCCGACCACCGTGTCCGCGTCCGGATGCGTCGCGGCCTCCGTCAAACCCTCGGCCCCAGCCACGATCCGGCAATCGAGGCCGGTGGGAAGCAGTCGCTCGAGCCGCGAGACGTCCTCGCGCGAGTCGATCGAGACGAGCCTCGGCCGGAAGCGCGCGACCTGCTCGGCCAGCCGCTCGAGCGAGCGTCCGGCGGCCAGCGCCACGACCCGGAATCGGTCGGGAAGCGCCTCGACGACGTCGAGCGACGAGCGCCCGATCGAGCCCGTGGAGCCCAGGATCGAGAGAGACCTCATGGAAACAGCGAATTATAGGTCGGCTGAGAGCTCACGGCCTCCGTCAGAGGCCCAACACGAACGCGGCCATCACCGGCCCCGCGAACAGGAGCGAGTCGATCCGGTCGTAGAAGCCGCCGTGGCCCGGCAGGAACTGGCCCGAGTCCTTGACCCCCGCGCCCCGCTTCCAGAGCGACTCCACGAGGTCCCCGACCTGCCCGGCCGAGGACGCGAGGGCGCCCGCGAGCGCGCCCCTCGCCGGCCCGAGCTGCGGGAGGAACCACCAGGTCCCGGCCGCGGCGCCGAAGACCGTCGCGCCGACGAGGCCCGCGACGGTGCCCTCCCAGGTCTTCTTGGGCGAGATGACCGGAGCGAGCGGCGTCTTCCCGAAGCGTCGGCCGAAGTAGTACGCGCAGGAATCGCACACCCACACGAGCGCCAGGAGCAGCAGGACGGCGCGCGGCGAAAACGCACGCAGGTAGCACATCGCCGTGGCGGGCAGCGCAATCGCGCCCACGCCGAAGACCGTCGCGGCGGCGCAGGACAGAGCGGCGGACGGATCGAGCCGTCCGAGCATCGGAGCGATCGACGCCGCGAACACGAAGGCCAACGCGGCGCCGTACCACCAGTCGAGGGAAGTCCGGCCCACGACCTCGACCATCTCGCCGGCCGTCTCGAAACGGACGGGACCCCAGCGCAGCGCCGCCGCCGCCAGCACGAGGCCGGCCGCGGCCAGGCCCAGGGTCTTGGCGACGCGGTGGCCGGACTTCTCGGCCATCCGGTAGAACTCCCACAGCGCGCACAGCGCCACGACCGCGACGAGGAGATTGAAGAGCAGCGCCGGTCCGGCGAAGAGGATCGCGAGGACGATCGGGATCGCGACCGCGGCCGCGAGCTCGCGTTTCAACGCCACCGCGTCCGCCCTCTCACGCGCGAGGCGTCAGCGCCGGCCGCCCTTGGCCTCGGCCTCGCCCTCGGAGAGCCGGCCCTCGTCGATCACGCCGCCGTAGCGGCGCTCGCGCTTCTGGAAGTCGAGGATCGCCTCGAAGAGATGACGCTTGCGGAAGTCCGGCCAGAGCGTCGGCGTGACCCAGATCTCGCTGTACGCGATCTGCCAGAGCAGGAAGTTGGACACGCGCATCTCGCCGCTCGTGCGAATGAGGAGGTCGGGGTCGGGCGAGCCGGCCGTGCCCATGCGCGAGCCGAGCGTCTCCTCGTCGATCTGCTCCGGGGTGAGCCGCCCCGAGACGACGTCGTTCGCGAGCGAGCGGCATGCGTCCACGATCTCGGTGCGGCCGCCGTAGTTCAAGCAGATGTTGAAAGTCATGCCCCGGCACGACGAGGTCGCGGCCAGCCCCTGTGCGAGCGCCTTCTGCACGGACGGATCGAGCTCGTTCATGCGGCCGACGACGCGGAAGCGGATGTCGTTCTTGAGCAGGTTCGCGAGCTCCCGCGCGAGGTACTCCTTGAGCAGCGACATCAGGGTGACGATCTCGAAGCGGGGGCGCTTCCAATTTTCGACGGAGAAGGCATAGAGCGTCAGCGCGTCGAGCTCGAGGCGGGCGCACGTCTCGACGGTCTCGCGCACCGAGGCGATGCCGGCGCGGTGTCCCTCGACGCGCGGCGACCCGCGCTGGCGGGCCCAGCGGCCGTTGCCGTCCATGATGATCGCGATGTGGCGCGGCAGCCGCGTGAGCTCGATCTCGTCCACGAGCTGGCGCTCGAAGGTCCCCGGCGCCGCCAGCGCCTCCACGTCGATCATCCGGACAGTTTACTCTCCGTACGACACCCTCACCAGCGTGAGGCCCTTCGCCGGCGCCTTCGGCGAGAGCAGCCGCCGGTCGCCCGTCGCGAGCAGCTCGCCGGCTCGCTCCGGGCGCACCCGGCCGCGAGCGGCGTCGGCCAGCACGCCGCACATCGAGCGCACCATCCCGCGCAGGAAACCGTCTCCGCGAAACAGCGCACGCAGGCTCGCGCCGTCCTCCTCGACCGTGACCGTGCGGAGCGTGCGCTCGGTCGTCTCCCCCGGCGCGAGCCGGACGGCGAAGATCCCGAAGTCCCGCGTCCCGGGCAGGAGCGCCGCGGCCGCGCGCATCCGCTCGAGGCTGGCTCCCTCGGAGAGCGGCGCGACGAACGGCGCCTCGCGCGGGTCGATCACCTCGGCGCGGGACCAGCGGTACAGATACTCCTTCCAGACCGCGTCGTGCCGCGCGTGGAAGTCGGCCGGCGCTTCCGCGACCCGGAGGAGCCGCACGTCGGAGGGAAGGCGGTGGTTGACCGCGTCGCGAACCACATCGGGCGGCCGCGCCGACGGCAGGTCGAAGTGGATGACCTGCCCCTCCGCGTGGACGCCCGCGTCGGTCCGGCTCGCGCCCTCCACGCGGACGTTCGATCCCGCGAAGCTCGACAGCGCGTGCGAGAGCACGGCCTGCACCGTGCGGGCCACGTTCTTCTGCACCTGCCAGCCGTGGAACGCGGTGCCGACGTAGGAGACCGTCGCGCGATATCGATGCGGCGAGATCATCCGGCCGAGAGTCTATGCGCGCGATACGCTAAGAGTCCCATGGCATCCGGCCAGAGCACGCCTCCGTCCCTTCCGGTGATCCCGAGGGCGGCAGCCCGAGGGACCTCTTCGCAGCCAGAGGGAGACTCGAAAGAGGTCCCTCGCCACGCTCGGGATGACGATCCCGAAGCGCTCACCCTCGCCCTCGAGGGGATGCACTGCGCCTCCTGCGTCCGAACGATCGAGAAGGCGCTCGCCTCCGTGCCGGGAGTGGACGAGGCGTCGGTCAACCTGGGCACCGCGCAGGCCCACGTCCGCGGCCGCGATCTCGATCCGAAGCGGCTCGTCGCCGCGGTGCGCGAGAGCGGCTACGGCGCGGCGCCGCTCGACGACGCGGCACAGACGCCGTCGGAGCAGGAGGCGGCCGCCCGCCGTCAGACCCGCGGGATGCTCCGCCGCACGCTGGTCGCCGCCGCGCTCACCGTACCGGTCGTCGCGGTCTCGATGGCCGGGGTGATGTTCCCCGGGCGCAACGTCGTGCTGCTCGTCCTGACGCTGCCCGTCTACCTCTGGGCGGGAGCTCCGTTCCTCAAGGGCGCGCTCCAGACGCTGCGTCACCGGACCGCGAACATGGACACGCTGATCGCGACGGGAACGACGGCGGCCCTCCTCCTGTCGGTCGCGGCGACGGTCTTCCCCGAGAGGGTCGCCGCGGCGGCGCCGGCGGGCGGAGGCATGGACCCGGTCTACTACGAGGCCGTCGGCGTCATCCTCACCCTGATCCTCTTCGGCCGCTACCTCGAGACCCGCGCGCGCGGGCGCACGTCGGCCGCGATCCGGCGGCTCCTGGAGCTCGCGCCGAAGCGCGCCCGCCTCGTCACGCTCGGCGGATCGGGCGAGATCGAGGTTCCGCTCGCCGACGTGCGGGCCGGGGCGCGGCTCCGCGTCAAGCCCGGCGACTCGGTGCCGGTCGACGGCGTGGTGAGGTCCGGCCGCTCCGCGGTCGACGAGTCGATGGTGACCGGCGAGTCGATCCCGGTCGAGAAGGCGCCGGGGGACGCCGTGCTCGCCGGCACGCTCAACGGGGACGGCGTCTTCGAGATGGAGGCCACGGCGGTCGGGGCGCGGACCGCTCTGTCCCAGATCGTGCGCCTCGTCCAGCAGGCGCAGGCCTCGAAGCCGCCGATCCAGAGGCTCGCCGACAAAGTCGCCGGAGTCTTCGTCCCGGTCGTCCTCGGGCTCGCGGTCGTGACGTGGGTCGTCTGGTTCGTCGTCGGGCCCGAGCCCCGGATTCTCCGCGCCACCGTGGCGCTGGCCTCGGTCCTGATCATCGCCTGCCCGTGCGCGCTCGGGCTCGCGACGCCGACGGCGATCCTCGCGGGCACGGGCCGCGGCGCGCGGCACGGCATCCTCTTCCGCAACGCGGAGTCGCTCGAGGCCGCACGGCGGATCACGCTCGTCCTCTTCGACAAGACCGGCACGCTGACGGAGGGACGGCCGCGCCTCACCGACCGCGTGCAGCTCGCCGGCGTTTCGGAGGAGCGCCTCCTCGGCACCGCCGCGGCGCTCGAGCTCGCTTCGGCCCATCCGCTCGCGCGGGCGGTCGTGGACGCGGCGAACGAACGCGGAGTCGTCCCGCCGCCGGTCGACGCGTTTGCCTCGCGGACGGGTCTCGGCGTCGTCGGCCGCGTGTCCGGGGAACCGGCCGCGGTCGGCAGCGTGCAGCTCCTCGCGGACGAGGGAATCGACAGCTCGGCCGTCGCCGACGAGCTCGATCGCTTCGCCGCGGAGGGCAAGACGCCGCTCCTCGTCGCGGCGGGCGGGAGGCTCCTCGGCGTGCTGGCCGTCGCGGACCGCGAGAAGCCGTCGGCCGCGGCGGCCATCGCGCGCCTGCGCGCACAGGGGCTCGAGGTCGCGATGCTGACCGGCGACCGCGAGGACACCGCCCGCGCGGTCGCGGGGCGCCTCGGGATCGAGGAGGCCGACGTGTTTGCCCGCGTCCTTGCCGCCGAGAAGGCGGACCGCGTCGCGGCGCTCCAGGCCCGGGGCGAGGTCGTGGCGATGGTCGGCGACGGCGTCAACGACGCGCCGGCGCTGGCGCGGGCCGACGTCGGCATCGCCATCGGCGCCGGCTCCGACATCGCGATCGAGGCGTCCGACGTGACCCTGGTCGGCGAGAGCCTCGAGAACGTGCCGATGGCGATCGCGCTCTCGCGCGCGACGCTCACCGCGATCCGGCAAAACCTGCTCTTCGCGTTCCTCTACAACGCGCTCGGCATCCCGATCGCAGCCGGCGTGCTCTATCCTCTGACCGGCTGGATGCTGTCGCCGATGATCGCCTCCGCCGCGATGGCGGCGAGCTCGGTGTCGGTCGTGGCGAACAGCCTGCGCCTCGCGGGGCGGAGGCTCTCCTGAGCGCGTTTCTGCTCGTGGCGTGGACGCCGGACCGGATCGCCGCCGTCGCGGCGGGCGCCGTGCTGCTCGTCGCGATCTTCGTCTTTTTCTTCGGGAAGCGACGTCCCTCGGTCGTGGCGGTCCCATCGGCCGCCGGCGACTCGGCCGAGGTCACGGTCGTCGTCGAGGGCGGCTACTCGCCGGACGTCATCCACGCGCGCGTCGGTCGGCCGCTGCGCCTGATCTTCGACCGCCGGGACACGAGCCCGTGCACCGACGAGATCGTGTTTCCCGACTTCGGCATCCGGCGCGCGCTCACGGCGAACGCCCGGACCGTGGTCGAGATCCGCCCGGAGCGGGCCGGCGAGTTCACCTTCTCCTGCGGAATGAACATGCTGCACGGCCGGATCCTGGTGAGCGCGTGAGCGGAGACGGGACGGTCCGCGTCACGGAGATCTTCCGTTCCCTCCAGGGCGAGTCCACCCGAGCCGGCTTCCCCTGCGCGTTCATCCGACTCACGGGCTGCTCGCTGCGCTGCGTCTGGTGCGACAGCGAGTACGCGTTCCACGGCGGATCGGAGATGACCGTGGACGACGCCGCCCGCCAGACGCTGGCGCTCGAAACGGACCTCGTCGAGGTGACCGGCGGCGAGCCGCTCGAGCAGGAGGGTGTCTACCCGCTGATGGACCGCCTGCTCGGCGCGGGGAAGACCGTGATGCTCGAGACGGGCGGACACGTCGGCCTCGAGCGGGTGGATCCGCGCGTCGTCAAGATCGTCGACGTCAAGGCGCCGGGGAGCGGGATGCAACACGCCAACCTCGCGGAGAACCTGGACCGGCTGACCGGGAAGGACGAGCTCAAGTTCGTCCTCGCGGACCGCCGCGACTTCGACTGGTCGCTCTCGCTCGTCGCCGACCGGAACCTGGACCGCCGCCACGTGGTGACGTTCTCGCCGGTGTGGGGATCCCTCCCGGCGATCGAGCTCGCCGAATGGATCCGCGACTCCGGGCGGCGGATCCGCCTCGGGCTCCAGCTGCACAAGCTCCTGTGGGGCGACGTGCCGGGACGATGAGAGCCGTCGTCCTCCTCTCCGGCGGTCTCGACTCTTCCACCTGCCTCCTGATCGCGCGCGAGCAGGGTTTCGAGATCCATGCCCTCTCCTTCGACTACGGGCAGCGCCACAGAGTCGAGCTCGATGCGGCGCGCGCGATCGCGCAGCGCTACGGCGCGAGCGCGCACCGCATCGTGAAGGTCGATCTCCCCGGGGCCGCATCTTCGGCCCTCACCGAGCCGGCGCTCCCGGTGCCGAAGGACAGCCTGGGCCGGGACGCGATCCCGATCACCTACGTCCCGGCTCGCAACACGCTCTTCCTCGCCCACGCGATCGCGTGGGCCGAGTCCCTCGGCGCCGCGGATGTGTTCATCGGGGCGAACGCGCTCGATTACTCCGGGTATCCCGATTGCAGGCCCGAGTTCCTGGAGGCCTTCGAACGGATGGCGAATCTGGGCACCCGCGCCGGCGTCGAGGGCAAGCTCGCGTTCCGGATCCGTGCCCCGTTGCTGCGCATGACGAAGGCCCAGATCGTGGCCGAAGGAGCCCGCCTGGGACTGGACTTCGGTCTGACTTCTTCTTGCTACGACCCTGGGCCGGACGGCCAACCCTGTGGGTCCTGCGACTCTTGCCTCTTACGCATCAAGGGTTTCCGAGAGGCCGGCATTCGCGATCCGAGGTCGCAAATATTGAGCATCTAATTGTCAACTTATCGCGTATTTGAAGTTGACAGCGTAAGACTCATGTAGTAGTTTCAGTATCCCGAAGAGCGGAACCTCTCTCAGAGCGCTCCCTCTTCGGAGCGAGAACTTCGCGGAAGGACACCTCATGCGTTTCGATCAGCTGACCATCAAAGCCCAGGAAGCCGTCCAGGAGGCGCAGCGGGACGCCCGTGCCCGCGGCAACGCCGAGCTCACGAGCGAGCATCTCCTGCTCGCTCTCCTCAAGCAGGACGACGGCGTCGTGGTGCCGGTGCTCCAGAAGCTCGGTGTCAACGCCGAGGCGCTCTCCTCCGAGGTCGCGGCGAGCCTCGCGAGGCGCCCGTCGGTCTCGGGCGCGTCGGCGGATGCGGCCGTCTCGCGCGACCTGACCCGCGTCTTCGACCGGTCCTTCGAGATCGCCAAGGAGTTCGGCGACGAGTACGTCTCGACCGAGCACTTCCTGCTGGCGCTCGCCGAGTCCGGAGGCGACGCCGCTTCGCAGCTGAAGAAGGCGGGGGTCCAGAAGGACACCCTCCTGAAGTCCCTGAAGGAGGTCCGCGGCTCGACCCGGATCACGGACCCCAATCCCGAGGACAAGTACCAGGCCCTGAAGCGCTACACGCGCGACCTCACGGACCTCGCCCGGCGCGGCAAGATCGACCCGGTCATCGGCCGGGACGAGGAGATCCGCCGGGTGATCCAGGTCCTCTCGCGCCGCACCAAGAACAACCCCGTGCTGATCGGCGAGCCGGGCGTCGGAAAGACCGCGATCGTCGAGGGCCTCGCGCGACGGATTCACATGGGCGACGTCCCCGAGGGCCTCAAGAACAAGCGCGTGGTCTCTCTCGACCTCGGCGCGATGATCGCCGGCGCGAAGTACCGCGGCGAGTTCGAGGACCGGCTCAAAGCCGTCCTCAAGGAGATCGAGGAGGCGCAGGGCACGATCGTCCTGTTCATCGACGAGCTGCACACGCTCGTCGGCGCGGGCGCCGCCGAGGGCGCCATGGACGCCTCCAACATGCTCAAGCCCGCGCTCGCGCGCGGAGAGCTGCGGGCGATCGGCGCGACCACGCTGAACGAGTACCAGAAGCACATCGAGAAGGACGCCGCGCTCGAGCGGCGATTCCAGCCGGTCTACGTCGAAGAGCCCACGGTCGAGGACACGATCGCGATCCTCCGCGGCCTCCAGGAGCGCTACGAGATCCATCACGGCGTGCGCATCACCGACGGGGCGCTCGTCGCCGCCGCCCGGCTGTCGCAGCGCTACATCACCGACCGCTTCCTCCCGGACAAGGCCATCGACCTCGTCGACGAGGCCGCGGCCCGCCTGAGGACCGAGATCGACTCGGTGCCGACGGAGATCGACGCGATCGAGCGGCGCATCGTTTCGCTCGAGATCGAGAAGCGCGCGCTCGCCAAGGAGAAGACCAAGGAGTCCAAGCAGCGGCTGCAGGAGATCGAGAAGATCCTGTCGGACGCGCGCGAGGAGTCGAGCCGCCTGCGCGCGAAGTGGTCGGCCGAGAAGGAGGTCATCCAGAAGAGCGGCCAGATCAAGGAGTCGATCGAGCGCGTCAAGCTGGAGGCCGTCGAGGCCGAGCGCCAGGGCGAGCTCCAGCGGGTCGCCGAGCTGCGCTACGGCCGCCTGCCCGAGCTCGAGAAGCAGCTCGCCGCGGAGAACGCGCGTCTCGCCGAGCTCCAGAAGGGCCAGCGGATGCTGCGCGAGGAGGTCACCGAGGAGGACATCGCCGCGGTGGTCTCGAAGTGGACGGGCGTTCCCGTCAACCGCATGATCGAGAGCGAGACGCAGAAGCTCCTCAGGATGGAGGACCGCCTCCACTCCCGCGTCATCGGCCAGGAGGAGGCCGTCAAGGCCGTGGCCGACGCGGTCCGCCGCTCCCGCGCCGGACTCTCCGATCCCAAACGGCCCCTCGGCTCGTTCCTGTTCGTCGGACCGACGGGAGTCGGCAAGACGGAGCTCGCGCGGGCCCTCGCCGAATTCCTGTTCGACGACGAGCACGCGATGGTGCGCCTCGACATGTCGGAGTACATGGAGAAGCACGCCGTGGCGCGCATGATCGGCGCGCCGCCCGGCTACGTCGGCTACGAGGAGGGCGGCCGGCTGACCGAGGCCGTGCGCCGGCGCCCCTACTCGGTGATCCTCTTCGACGAGATCGAGAAGGCGCACCCCGACGTCTTCAACGTGATGCTGCAGATCCTCGACGACGGCCGGCTGACCGACGGCAAGGGACGCGTCGTCTCGTTCAAGAACACCGTGATCATCATGACCTCGAACCTTGGGTCCGAGTGGATCGCCGAGGACTCGGCCCGCAGCGAGGAGGAGATCAAGGCGAAGATCGAGGAGGCGCTCCGGCGCCACTTCCGGCCCGAGTTCTTCAACCGGATCGACGACGTCATCGTCTTCCATCGCCTCACGCGGGAAGAGATCGAGAAGATCGTGCAGATCCAGCTCGCCGGCCTGGCGAAGACGCTCCTCGACCGGGGGATCCAGCTGACCTGGACTCCCGAGGCGCGGAAGTACCTCGCCGGCCGGGGATACGACCCGACCTTCGGCGCGCGGCCGCTCAAGCGGCTCATCCAGAAGCAGGTCGCCGACAAGCTGGCCGAGAGCCTGCTCCAGGGCACCGTGGGAGAGGGCGACGCCGCGGAGCTGACGGTCACTCCCGACCGCGAGTCGCTCCAGATCGTGAAGAAGTCCGTACCGGTCTCGGTTTGACCGAGTTTTTCAATGGAGGTTTCCATGAATCTGATGCGTTGGGATCCCTATCGTGAGGTTTCGAGTTTGCAGGACCGCTTGAACCGGGCCTTCGGCGGCCGGACCGAGCGCGACGACGAGATGCAGCTGGCGGCCTGGGCGCCGCCCGTCGACATCGCCGAGGAGAAGGATCGCATCCTGATCACCGCGGAGCTTCCGGGCTTCAAGGAGAACGAGATCGAGATCCAGACCGAGAACGGCATGCTGACCCTGCGGGGCGAGCGCAAGTTCGAGAAGGAGACGGACGGCAAGAGCTACCACCGCGTGGAGCGCTCCTACGGCCAGTTCGTGCGCAGCTTCTCGCTCCCCAACAACGTCGACCGCGAGAAGATCCAGGCGACGTTCCGGGACGGCCTGCTCCAGGTCGAGCTCCCCAAGCGGGAGGACGCCAAGCCCCGGACGATCAAGATCAGTCCCGGCCCCGGGAAGCCGGAGACGATCGACGTCAAGGCGAAGTAAGAACAACCGGTCCTTTTTCGATATCTTTGGCCCCGCTTCGGCGGGGCCTTTCATTTTGGAGTTTGGATAAGCGCGGAATGACCGCGCGGATCGGAGAGTTGTGCCGGGCGTGAGAACTCGAGTGGCGGTCGTACTGATGACGGTCGCGCAGGCCGCGTTGGCCGCTCCCCTGTCCAACCGGCGCAGCGAGATCGTCCAGGTCGTCGAGAAGGTCGCTCCCGCGGTCGTCAACATCTCGGCGGAGCAGACCCTCCGGCGCCGCCCGTCCCTCCTCGACGACTTCTTCTTCGGCCACGACCCCCGCCGCGAGCGCAGCAGCCAGTCGCTGGGATCGGGCTCGATCATCGACCCCAAGGGCATCATCGTGACCAACGACCACGTCGTCTCGGGCGCCTCCAAGATCACCGCGATGACGAAGTCGGGCATGGAGCTCGAGTGCGAGATCGTCGGGGCCGACGCGGACAACGACCTCGCGGTCCTGCGTGTGAAGCGGCCGACCTCGGCCCTGCCGGCGCTCAAGCTGGGGTCCTCGTCCGACCTGATGATCGGCGAGACGATCGTCGCGATCGGGAACCCCTTCGGCCTCTCCCACACCGTCACGGCGGGCGTCGTGTCGGCGATCGGCCGCACGATCAAGGCCGAGAACAACCAGACCTACACCGACTTCATCCAAACCGACGCGTCGATCAACCCGGGGAACTCGGGCGGGCCGCTCGTCAACCTGGACGGCGAGATGGTCGGCGTCGCCACCGCGATCATCGGAGGGGCTCAGGGCATCGGCTTCGCGATCCCGGTCGACCGCACGCGCCGGATCGTGGACGACCTGCTGCGCTACGGCGAGGTGCGTGCGGTGTGGGTCGGCCTCCGCGGGAAGACGCTCGTTTCCGGCGAGGAGAACCGGCCGCGCGGATTCCGCGTGCGACTCGTCTATCCCGGCTCGCCGGCCGCTCGGGCGGGCGTGCAGGTGGGAGATCAGGTCGTCTCGGTCGACGGCGCGTCGATCGACTCGCAGGAGGCGTTCGAGACCGCGCTCTCCACGCGAGGTCCGGGCCGGCCCCTGAAGCTCGCGCTGCGGAGCAAGGAGGGCGAGCGCACCGTGACGGTCCAGGGAGAGACGCCTCCGGCCGGGCTCGGGGCGCGAATCCTGCGCGAGGAGCTCGGCTTCGCCGTGCGCCCCACCGCCGACGGCCTCCGCGTCTCCGTCACCGACCGCGACTCGGTCTCCGCGCAGGCGGGTCTCAAGAACGGCGACTTCCTGATCGGCCTCAACGGGACGCGCGTTCGCACCTCGGAGGACATCGACCGCGTGATGCAGCGCGACTTCAACCGGAACACGGTCCTGATCGAGATCGCGCGCGGCCGCTTCTCCTACTCGGTCAGCCTGCCGCTGGACTGACCGTCGCTTCGCGTACGGTCCGGTGTCTGGCTGCGCCACCGGCGCGCGGCTCGCGGACGGCGCTCGACCGCGCGCCTGACACCTCCCCGCACGCTTCGCTCCCGCGGCGCGAACCTCCTCCCTCCCTCCGGTCGGGAGACTATTCCCGCCGCGAACGGATGTTTCAGGGTTGTAAAGATTGGTAGGATCGCGCACCTTGAACGATCAGGCTCAGCCCCGCGTGCGCTTCGCGCCCTCGCCGACCGGCTCCCTGCACGTCGGCGGCGCCCGGACCGCGCTGTACAACCTCCTCTTCGCGAGGCGGGAGAAGGGGACGTTCATCCTCCGCATCGAGGACACGGACGTCGAGCGGTCGCGAGAGGAGCTGACCGGCCAGATCCTCTCTGCGATGGAGTGGCTCGGCCTGGAGTACGACGAGGGTCCCTACCACCAGTCCCGCCGTTACGACCTCTACCGCGCCGCGGCGGAGCGCCTCCTCCGGGAGGGCAAGGCTTACCGCGCCTTCGAGACTCCCGAGGAGCTCGACGCCGAGCGCAAGGCCGCGGAGGCCGCCGGCAAGTCGTACCGCTACTCCGGAGCCGGCCGCCGGATCTCCCCCGACGAGAGCGAGCGGCGGGCGGCGAACGGCGAGCGGTTCGTGGTGCGGCTCGCGATGCCGGCCGAGACGATCGTCGTCGACGACGTCATCCGCGGCCGGGTGGAGTTCCCGGCCGATGCCCTCGACGACTTCGTGCTGGTGCGCTCCGACGGCCACCCGCTCTACCATTTCTCGGTCTGCGTCGACGACGTCGAGATGCGGATCACCGACATCATCCGCGGTGACGACCACCTCGCGAACACGCCGAAGCACGTCGCGCTCTTCCGCGCCCTCGGGGCCCCGATCCCCCGCTTCGCGCACCTCGGGATGATCCTCGGGACCGACCGCAAGAAGCTCTCGAAGCGGCACGGGGCGGCGGCCGTCGAGGAGTGGCGGGACGCCGGCATCCTGCCGGAGGCCCTCTTCAACTTCCTGGCGCTCCTCGGCTGGGCCCCGGGCGGCGATCGCGAGATCCTGACGCGCGCGGAGATGGAGCGGGAGTTCTCGCTCGAGCGGGTGGGCGCTTCGCCCTCCGTGTTCGACCCCGAGAAGCTCCTCTGGATGAACTCGCAGTACATCGCGAAGATGCCGGCCGAGGAGCTGCTCGAGCGGGCGCTACCCTTTGCCGCGGGACACTCTCCGCAGCGCGACGTCGCCCTGCGCGCCATCGAGCTCCATCGGGCCCGCGTGCGCACGCCGATCGAGATGGGCCGCGCGCTGGCCTCCTACGCGGCGGACCCGTCCGAGTACGAGGCTGACGGGCTCAAGAAGCACGTCAAGCCGGAGACGGCGACTCAGCTCGAGGCGCTCGAGCGGCGCCTCCAGGGGATCTCCGACGCGAATTGGACCGCCGAAACGACCGAGGCCGCGCTTCGGGAGACCGCCGAGGCCGCGGGCGTCTCGGCCGGGAAGCTCATCCATCCGACGCGCCTGGCGCTCACCGGTGTGACCGTCGGTGCGCCGCTGTTCGACGTCGTCGCGCTGCTCGGAAAGGAGACGAGCCTCCGGCGGCTCGCGCGCTTCGGGGAGAGGATCCGGGGCTCGTAGGGGCCGCCCTGGCGGCCGCCCGCGGGCGGGGGCGAGGCCCGCCCCTACGTCTTCTGGACGCGGTAGTCGTCGCGGAGCTTGCGGAGCTCCTTCAACGCGCCGCGCAGCACGCCGATGACCCTCACGACCTCACGGCCGTAGAACTTCATCTCCGCGTCGCAGTCGGTCAGGTTGTAGACCGCCTCGTCCTTCTCGAGCCGGTCCTTCTCGAAGGTCAGCCGCTCGATCATCTCGTCGAGCTCCGTCCGCAGCACGAACGCGACGTCGCGCACTCCGAGATAGCGGCTGCACTGCGGGCAGTGCACGTCCTCGCTGCCGTCGTCGGGGACGCTGTCGATCACGAACTGCCGCTCGCAGCGGGGGCACTCGAAGACTTCCGGGATCATGGCTCGTGCGTGAGTGTACTCCGCACGGGTTTGGGCGCGTCCGTTTTTTCCGCTGTGCGCCGGCGCACCAAGCCCGTACAATGCGGACAGGTCGGCTGGCAGCTCGAAGCGACCGCGCCGGCTTCGGATCGACATGAAGCTGCTCGTCGTCGTGGGAACGCGCCCCGAGGCCATCAAGATGGCCCCGGTCATCCGTCGCCTGGCGAGCGAGCGAGAGTGCGAGGTCCGCGTGTGCGCCACCGCGCAACACCGCCAGATGCTCGACCAGGCGCTCGGGCTCTTCGGCATCACACCGGACATCGACCTCGACCTCATGCGGCCCGACCAGACACTCAACGAGCTCGCGTCGAGGGTCTTCGCCGCGCTCGACGCGACGCTCGCGAAGGAGTCGCCGGACTGGCTCCTCGTTCAGGGCGACACCACGACCGCGATGTGCGCCTCGGTCGCCGCGTTCCATCGGCGGGTCCGCGTGGGACACGTGGAGGCGGGACTCCGAACGGGCGATTTCCAGCACCCGTTCCCGGAGGAGATGAACCGGAGGATCGCGGACCTCGTCGCCGACGCGCACTTCGTGCCGACGCGGCGCGCTGCTCAGGCGCTCGAGCGCGAGCACGTCGCGTCCGGCTCGATCTTCTTGACCGGCAACACCGTGGTCGACGCGCTCCTCGACATCGCCGGCCGCGAGAAAGACCTCGCCGAGGAGGACCTGGTCCTCATCACCGCGCACCGGCGCGAGAGCTTCGGCGAGCCGCTCGAGCGCGTCGTCCGCGCCATCGGAAGGCTCGCGGAGCGCTTCCCCGCCACGCGATTCGTTCACGTCACGCACCCGAACCCCAACGTCGCGCGGGCCGTCCGCCGCAACGAGGGCCGCCCCAACGTCGCCCTCGTGGACCCGGTCGACTATCTGGAGCTCGTCCGACTGATGCGGCGCGCCCGGCTCATCCTCACGGACTCCGGCGGAATCCAGGAGGAGGCGCCGACCTTCGGGAAGCCCGTCCTGGTCCTTCGCGAGAAGACCGAGCGGCCGGAGGGCGTGGAGGCGGGGCTCGCCCGGCTGGTCGGAACCGACGAGGAGCTCATCGTGACGGAGGCGTCGACGCTCCTCGGAGACGGCGCCGCGCGGCGGCGCATGACGGGACGGGGAAACCCCTACGGCGACGGGCTCGCCTCCGAGCGCATCGCGGCGATCCTGCTGCAGCGGCCGTTCGCGCCGTTCGTGCCGCCCGCATGAGGCCGCGCTGGGAGTCCGGGTGGCGCGGAAGGCTGTACGCGCTGGGCCGGCGCACGATCCCGCTGCCGGTGCGCCGCGCGCTGCGTCGCCGCGTGGCGACCGAAACGCTTCTCGGCCTGCACAAGCCGGCGCCCGAGCTGGCGCTCCTCCCCCCGGATCCGCGCCCCCCGATCCCCGGCCGCGCCGACGTCCTGATCCTGCCGGTGATTCCCTGGAGCTACCGCCGCCAGCGCCCGCAGCAGCTGGCAGAGGCCCTGGCCCGGCTGAATCGGCGCGTCTTCTACGGGTCGCTCGCCGGATCCGGGGAGCCCGCCGAGCCGTCGGGAGCGGCCCCCGGGGTGACGCTGCTGCCGATCGAGGGCGTGCGCCGCGAGGATCCTTGGGGCCGTCGCCTCGGAGGGAGGGCCCTCGCGCGGGCCGTGGCCTCCCTTGGCGTCGCGCGCGACCGCTTCGCGATCCGTGAGGCCGTGCTCCTCGCCCAGAGTCCCTTCTGGGGGCCGCTCTGTGAGACGCTGCGGGAGAGGTACGGCTGGCGAATCGTGTACGACTGCATCGACGCGCATGGGGAGTTCCCGGCGACCCGTAGCCGCGCCCGGCTCCTCGCCGATGCGGAGGCGCGCCTCGCCGCGTCGGCGGATCTCGTCCTCGCGACCTCCGAATCCCTCCGCCGCCGCCTCACGGCCCGCGCCCGAGGCGGCGAGGTGCGGCTCCTGCCCAACGCCTGCGACTACGCGCTGTTCGCGAGCGTCCCGCTTCCGAAGCCCGATCCGGACCGCCTGACCGTCGGCTACGTCGGCGCGGTCGACGCGTGGTTCGACCTCGAGCTGCTCTCCCGTCTGTCGGAGCTCGAGCCGGACTGGCGTTTCGAGGTCGTCGGCGCCGTCGAGGACGTCGCCGCGCGGCTGCCGCGGCGCGCGAACGTCGTCTTCCTCGGGGAGCGGCCGCACCGGGAGATGCCCGAGCTGCGCCGCGGCTTCGACGTCGAGATCATCCCCTTCCGGCTCTCGGAGCTGACGCACGCGACCGACCCCGTCAAGCTCTACGAGGCGGCCGCCGCCGGGCGCGCGGTCGTGGCGACTCCGATGCGTTCCCTCGAGCCGTTGGCCCGTCAGGGCCTCGGCGTGGTCCGTCTCGCCGCCACTCCCGAGGCCTTCGCGCGGGAGATCCGCGCTGCGGCGACCGAAGCGGCCGAGCCGACGGCGGGTCCGGACGCGGCCGCGCGGCGCCGGGCCTTCGCCCGCGAGAACACCTGGGACGCCCGCGCGCGGGCCCTGGAGAGCTTGCTGGCGGCGCTCACTGCGGACGCCGCTTCGCGCGCTACCTCCCTGCATCGGAGCGGAGCGTGAGCGACGCGACGGAACGGAGCGGCGTGGGCGAAGACGTCCGGCTCGGGTTCCCCTCGTCCGCCCCGGCGGTCTACGACTCCGCACGGCGCGCGCCGCGGTGGATCGAGGAAGCCGTCCAGCTCTGGCGATACCGCGGCCTGGTCCAGGAGCTCGTCATCCGCGACATCAAGGTCCGCTACAAGCGGTCCGTCCTCGGGATCCTCTGGACCATGCTCGCCCCGCTCCTCAACATGATCGCCCTGACGCTGGTCTTCTCGTCGATTCTCAAGACGGCGGTCCAAAACTATCCCGTCTACTTCATGACGGGCTCGATCTTCTGGGCCTTCTTCTCGCAGACCACTACCTCCGCGGCGCAGCAGACGACCGCGTCGAACGAGCTCGCCAAGCGGATGTTCCTCCCACGGTCCGTCTTCATCGCGTCCGCGGTCGGAGGCGGCCTCGTGAACCTGATCCTCTCGCTCGTGCCGCTGATCCTGATCCTCTTGATCACGGGCTATCCGTTCCACCCGACGTGGGCGTTCCTGCCGGTCTCGATCCTGGTCATCACGCTCTTCACGGCCGGGATCTCGCTGCTGCTCTTCACGGTGACCTCGCGCTTCGCCGACGTGCGCGAGATGTACACGGTGCTCGTTCAGACCTGGTTCTTCCTGACCCCGATCGTGTACGAGCCCTCGATCGTTCCGTTCCGGTACCGGGTTCTCCTGTCGCTGAACCCGATGTACCACCTGATCCAGGTCTTCCGGAAGCCGATCTACGACGGCGTGCTTCCCTCTCCGACGCTGCTGGCGGGATCCTTCGCCCTCTCGGTCGCGGTTCTCATCACCGGGTGGGTGTACTTCTCCCATCGCTCCGACAAGATGGCGTACTGGAGCTGATGGGCGGCGCGATGAAGGAAGCCATCCGCCTCGAGGGCGTGACGATGCGATATCGGGTTCCCCACGAGCGCTTGAACTCGCTCAAGGAGTACACGATCCGGCGCCTCAAGCGCACGATCACCTACGGCGACTTCGTCGCCCTGAGCGGTGTGAATCTCTCCGTCGCCGCCGGTGAGCGCGTCGGCGTCATCGGCCGCAACGGCGCCGGAAAGAGCACGCTCTTCCGCGTGGTCAGCCGCGTGCTCATACCCTCGGAAGGCCGCGTGGTCGTCTCCGGAAGGGTCGCGCCGATCCTCGAGCTCGGCCTGGGATTCCACGGCGAGCTGACGGGCCGCGAGAACGTCATGATCCAGGGCGCCCTCCTCGGCTTCTCCCGAAGGCAGACCCGGGCCCGGCTCGAGCGCATCGTCGAGTGGGCCGAGCTGCAGGACTTCATCGATGCGCCGATCCGGACCTTCTCGACCGGGATGGCGGCGAGGCTGGCTTTCGCGGTGGCGACCGACGTCGATCCCGACATCCTCCTGGTGGACGAGGCCCTGGCCGTCGGCGACGAGAAATTCCGGCGCAAGTGCCAGGACCGCATGGCGGAGATCACGGCCCGCGGCCGGACGTTCCTTCTCGTCTCCCACTCTCTGGAGCAGATCCGCAACAACTGCGACCGCGCCGTCTGGCTGCACCACGGCGCCATCGTGCGCGACGGGGACAGCGAGACCGTCGCGCAGGCGTACCACGAGTGGTCCCTGGGCGAGACCGATCAGGTCGCACCCGCCCCAGGCCGCTAGCCCGCCGCACCCGCCGCGATCGCCCCCTTCTCCGGCCCCAAAAAAAAGGGCGCGGCCGAAGCCGCGCCCCAAAACGTGGGAGAACCTTTTTTACCGAATTTCGCTAGGGCAGAACCGGGAACCCGAAGGCCTTCACGATGAAGACGGCCATCTGTTCGTTGGGAATGGGCTGGAGCGGGCAGAACAGCGCCGGGCTGACCTGGCAACCCGACGTGATGCCGTCGTTGAACAGGAGCTCGACCCAGTCGCCGTACGGATCCGACGGAGTCGGCGGGCACGAGACGTCACCGAAGATTCCGGTGCAAGGCGGCGGGGTGTAGGACGAGCCCCGAACGCCCTTCTCGATGAAGACCGCCATCTGTCCTCTGGGGATGCTCTGCGTCGGGCAGTACAGCAGCGGGGACGCCTGGCAGCCAGCCGTGATCCCGTCGTCGTACACACCCTCGATGTAATCCGCGTTGTAGTCCCCGAAGAACACGTCCCCGAAGATGCCCGTGTAGACCGGCGGAGGCGTGAACGGTCCGTGCACCGAACGGAAGATGTAGCCCGCCATGTCGGCGCGGGTCACCTGCGCGCTCGGGCAGAAGTTGAAGAACGAGCACCCGTGCATGATGTTGGCGCCCGCCGCCGCGTAGATGTAGTTCTCGAAGGTGTCCGTCCCCGGCGGTTCGTTGAGCAGGACATCCAGGAAGCGAACCGTGAAGTTCAGGCCCACGCCGGCCATCGGGTACGGCGTGTCCGTGCTGAACCCGAGGTGCGCCTGCCGCAGACCCGGGAACAGGCCGGCCGAGTCGAAGGTCACGGCCACCGGGAAGGGGTTCGTCCCGCCTCCGGCCACGACGTGCCTCACGCCGCCAGCCGCCGGAACCGTGCCCTCCGTCGGATTCTCGGAGACCCAGGGGATGTCGGAGCTGCATCCACCGCCGCTCTCACCCGAGGCGACGATGAACATCGTCTGTTGGAACTGGTTGAGGATCAGCAGGTTGCCGTCGCAATCCGAATCCATGCCGGCTCCGCCGTGGTCATCGAAGGCCCCGTCGGAGACCTGGAAGCTGCCGATCTCGTTGTAGCCGTTGTTCGCATCCAGGATGTGAATCGAGAAGTCCACCGGATCGCTGACCTGCACGAAGAGGTGAGCGGTATCCGGATAGAACGCCAGGCCCGAGATGCCCAGCGCCACGAACTGCGAGTCGATCAGGCCGCCGGTGTTGTTGACGTGGTAGACGACGCCCTCGTTCCAGCCGCCGACGAAGAACGCGTCGTTGTTCGCGTCGTAGGCCAGACCGCGCTGGGAGATGTTCGTCCACGGCGAGCCGCAGATCTCGTTGCCCGTCAGCGTGAGTGCGCTCGGATCCATCTCCGAGAGGCAGTCGTCGCCGCCGACGTTGACGCCCCACAGCATGCCGGTCGTGGTGTTGTACGCCTGGTCGCCCATCCACAGGCCGGCTCCGCCGATGTTGATCGTGTCGCCCGTGGAGGTTCCATCCTCGGTGAAGGCGTGGTTCTTGTCGTCACCGCCGCCGATGTAGCTCGGGTTGGTGATCCAGACCCGCGCGGTGTCGAACCCGACGCCCCATCCGATCGCCAGGTTCGTCGGGAAGCTCGAAATCACCGTTCCCGGACCACCGCCCTGCGGGAAGTGGTACACGTTCTTCGGCCCCTTCGGCATCGCCGGCAGATCCTTGGCGGTCTTCGCATCGATCTTCTTGGCCGGAATGCGCTTCTGCGCGTTACGCCGATCCGTCAGGCTGGCCTGCGGGTGGTTCTTCAAGGTCAGGGGGCCCTTGCCCTCGAGAATCTCGAAGCTGCCGTCCGCCGAGCCCGCGTTGGCGATGTTCAGCGTCTGCGTGTCCGTCGCACCCGGGAGAACCTTGGAATTCATCACGGACTGATCCGCCGACAGCCAGCCGGCCGCCAGCGAGAAGTCCAGACGGACCGTGCTGTTCGGAATGACCGCAGTGTTCAGCTGGACCGACTGGTACTTGTTCTTGGACGCCTGGAAGGGCTGCGGGCCGCTTCCCGCCGCGAGGGCGTAGAAGCCGTCGCCCACGTTGTCGTCGCCCGGGGTCGGCACGGTGGTCGTGGAGTCGCCGTCCGGCATGTTCTGCACGGTCGCGCCGTTGAGCCCGTCGCCCGTGTTGGCGTCGGTGACATTGCCGATCACCAGGCCGTTCGGCCCGACGTTGCATGTCGCGCCGCTCACCACGAGGTCGTCCACCGCCCACCACCACGCGAAGAACGCGTTGTAGTAGTGGAACCGCAGACGCACGTTGGACTGGAAGCCCACGCCGGGGAGGGTGGTCTGGATCGACGTCGGACCGCGGTCGCTCGCCGTCTGGCGCAGCGCGTTGGTCCACGTGCTGCCGCCGTCCGTGCTCACGTCCACGTCCGCCGTATCGCCCAGGTTGAAGTAGTCCTGGTTGAACTGCAGGATGCCGCCGCCGTAACCCGAGAGGTCGATCGACGACGTCCGCAGCTCCTCATCGAGCGAGACGAAGCCGTCGCAGTCGCTGTTGACCAGCGCGAAGGCCCCGGAGCCGCCCGTCGGGTTGCCGGTAACCTCGTTGCACGGCGAGAAGTCGGTCTTGATCAGCCAGCCCGCACCGGCCCCGCTGTTGTTGATGGCTTCCCAGCCTGCCGGCAGCGTACCGCCGTCGAACGACTCCGAATAGAGCGGCGTCGGCGTACCCGGAACGTAGCCGGGCGCGATGCACAGACCCGCGTCCACCGTCAGGCTGAAGTTCGCCACGACTCCCGGCGGATCGCTCGGACTGCGAGCCGGCGGAATCGGAACGTCGACGTCCTGCGCGAGGACGTTGTAACCGGGGATCTGCGACGTGACCACGAAGTGGTACGTGTAGCCCGCCGCCAATGTGATCGAGTAGTAGCCGTTCTGGGGATCCGTGTAGAGGGTCGCGCCCGGGAATCCGGCGGGTCCGGTGATGTCGATCCGGGCATAGAGCGGCCAACCGCCGCCCGAGCCGTCCTTCACGACGCCGTTGACCAGCAGGTTCAGGTTCGGCGCCAGCGTGAAGTTCTGGATCGTGTCGCCGCCGTCCGTCACCTCGACGCCGTTGGCGGAGTCGCTGGTGTAGCCGAACTTCGACGCGGTCATGTCGTAGGTGCCGACCGGAAGGATGAAGTGGTAGTGGCCCGCGGCGTCGGTTGTCGTCGAGAACGCGTTGGCCGTGACCGTCGCGTTCGGAATCGGATTCTTGGAGGTGTCGACGACGTCGCCCTCGAGAGTTCCCGCCGCGCTGCCGCAGCCCGGGAACTGGAAGGAGCCGATGCGGGTCTTCCAGTCGAAGCTGCCGTCGGTTGCGTAGTACTCGTTCGTGTACCAGAACGTGCAGCCGTCGATGGGGTCGATCTCCATGTCGCTGTAGTCGCCCCAGCGGTTGAAGGTGTTCTGCTGGCTGCCGGTGCCGGCGAACATGACGTCCTCGGAGCCCATCTGGCCGGCCGGATCCGCCGCGAAGCGGCCCGTGATTCCGATCGCCGGGTTGATGGTCGCATCCGAGATGCTGTAGCCGAGCGCCATGTTGCCGTTGTTGTCCATCGCGATCGCGGGCATCCAACGGTTGGTGGAATCCGGCGCGTAGGTGCCGGACTGGAAGAGCGACGGTCCCGGAGGATTGCCGCCCTGCACGACGTGGGCCGTGGAGATCGGCGCGAAGATGTCGCGGACCTCGGTCCACCGCACGCCGGCCTGGTCACCGGACTCCGAGACGTTGACGGTCTGGGCGATCGTCATCGCCTCGTGGTCGCCGAAGTTGCGGTACCCGGCGCGGAACATCGTCCGGCCGGAGACCGAGTCGAGGCCCTCTCCGTTGAGCTGCGGAATGCAGCTGCGGCTGAACGCGCAGAGCACCGGATTGAAGTCGGGAACGCTCGTGTCGAACGGACCCGTAAACGTGCTGTTGGCCGGGGTCGCGAAGTCGACGTGGAAGTACCAGAAGTGCAGAACCGGAGTCGGATTGCCGTCCCAGTTCGGGTGGCCCGTCGCCACGATCGGGTTCGGGGAGCCGGCCGCCGGCGGGTTCAGGCCGTCGAGGTCCGCCGGGAGCGGCGCGAACTGGTTCGGGTCCATGTCGAAGGCGATTCCCGTCATCGGATCGCCGTTGAGCATCGCCGTGCGATCCCACGCGGTGACGCGGGCGTTGCTGAACGATCCGCCGGGGAACTGATCCGTCGTCATGTAGTAGGCGTCCGGCCAGACGCCCCACTTCGGGTAGTCCGGAATGTCGAGCGAGTAGTTCACGTCGTAGCGGTTGTACGCGCCGGTGGCGTCACCGGACTGGGAGACCGCCATGCACATGTGGAACTCGTTCTGCACGAAGATGTCGAACGCGATGTAGCCGACGAACCAGCGATCCGCGAGCTGGTCGTACTGGACGATCGGGTCCGTCACGTCCTGGTTCTCGCAGAAGCCGCCGAAGCCCTCGAAGATCGCGGTGCCCGGCAGCGGACCGATGATGTTGTTCCCGTTCGTCTTGTCGTAGATGTGGAAGACCGAGTTGACGAACTGGAAGTACTGCGTCGTGCCGACGGCGCCCTCGGTGTCCGGCGGGGCGACGGTGAAGCCGAAGAACGGTCCCATCTCCGCGGCGGTCGAGCCGTCGAAGTTCAAGACCGGATTCGGCTGGCTGGGACCGAAGTGCCGCTGAACGACGGGGTCGACGCCCTTGTGCTCGACGCCCCTCATTCTCGGACCTTCGTTGCGGGCGGCTTCGTGCCCGCCGCCGGTGAACGGCTTCGTCGGCGGATGCGCGAGGCGCAGCGGTCCCGACTTGTCGTTCTTGATCGAGTGGATCACCTGGGGCGGAGACGCTGAGGCCTTGGGAACGACTTTCTCAGCGCCGAGGAGTGCGGAAGGACCGAGGACGAAGGCAGACGCGACCACCGAGACGGTAAAGGCAAGGAGCCCTTTCGCCAAGCGCGATTGCATGGCGGACCTCCGTTTTAAAAAATAAACGAAACGCGCCGTGACTCTCGACTGTGATCGAAGCGGGAACTGGTGGCAGATTGAATACCCGCGCTGGGGGGGTGTCAAGAAGAAGTTGCGCGAATTCGGCGACGGGTCCGTTTCCTTCGAGCCGCCACGGGCGGGAAGCGGCTCGGCCGCCGGGTGTCGGCGCGCTGCACAAGAACATGTGCAAAACGGGGCGCCGAAGCGCCCCGTCTGCAGGTCTCTTCGGGGGTCAAACCCCCCGCCGGCGGTCTCTCAGGGGAGAGGAATGCCGAACATCTTCGTCAGGAAAACCGCCATCTCCGCCCGCGTTACCGAACGCGTCGGGCAGTAGTTGGGCACGGCGTCGCAGCCTCCGGTGACTCCCCGGTTGGCGATGTCCTCGATCCAGTCGGCCGCGAAGTCGCCGATGTGCACGTCCGCGAAGACCGTCCCGGTCGCGGGCGGCGGCACGTAGTCCGAGCCCTGGCTCGTCTTCAGGAGGAAGACCGCCATCTCGGCCCGGGAGACCGGCGCGTCCGGACAGTACAGGCCCCCGCCGCAGCCCGCCGTGATCTGCAGGGTGCCGAGCTCGTCGATCCAGGCGGCGGCGAAGGCGTCGTTCGGAACGTCCGGGAAGATCTGCACGGGATCCGGCGGGACGTGGCTCGAGCCGAACTTGGCCTTGAGGAGGAACACCGCCATCTCGGCCCGCGAGGTCGTCCGCTCCGGACAGAAGAGCCGGACGTCGCACCCGACCGTGATGCCGGCATTGAAGATGGCGTCGATGTACGCGGCCGCGAAGTAGTTGATGGGGACGTCCAGGAAGTTGGTGTTGACGTAGAACGACTGGGCCCCGGAGGTGCCGCCACCGGGGAGCGGGTTGAAGACGTCGATCGACACGATGCCCGCCGCGGCGATGTCCCCGGCCGTGATCGTGGCGGTCAGGTGCGTCGACGAGACGAAGGTGGTCGCCCGATCGGCGCCGTTCCACTGAACGGTCGACCCGTTCACGAAGCCCGTCCCGAAGACGTCGAGCGTGAAGCCCGGGTCGCCGGCGATGACGGTATCGGGACTCAGGTTGGTGATCGTCGGAGTCGGATTGCTGATCGGATCGATCCGGTAGACCGCGCCGCCGAGGTCCACGACGTAGAGCTCGCCGGCCTCGTCCTGCCCGAAGCTCGAGATCGTGAGCGACGGATCGAGGAGCCTCTGCGCGGTCCAGATCCCCGCGGATTCGGTCGCGGCCCAGATCTCCCCGAGGCACAGGTCACCGTAGAGGTAGACGCCGGTGAGCCCGGGGATCGCGGCGCCGCGGTACCGGAAGCCGCCGACGATGGCGCACCAGCCGTTCGCGTGGGTCTCCTCGAGAACCGGCAGCGTGAGCGAGCCGTCGTCGCAGTTGGTCGGCGGGTTGTAGCAGTGGAGCCCCTCCATGAGATGCCAGCCGTAGTTCTCGCCGCCGGCGCTCGACGCGGGCTGGAAGTCGACCTCCTCGTAGAGCTCCTGTCCGACATCAGCCATGATCATGTCCGCCGTCTCGCGGTCGAACTCGAAGCGCCAGGGGTTCCGGACGCCGTACGCCCAGATCTCGTCGCAGCCAGCGACGCCGACGAAGGGGTTGGTCGGCGGGATCGCATACGGCATCGGCGTCGACTGCCCGCAGGGAACGGCTCCGGTGCCGTCGACGTCGATCCGCAGGAGCTTGCCGAGCAGGATGTTCTTGTTCTGGGCGTTGTTCGGCACGTCGCCGCCGCCCCCTCCGTCGCCGGTCCCCATATAGAGGTAGTGGTCGACGGGGCCGAAGACGAGGTTGCCGCCGTTGTGGTTGGTGTTCACCGGGTGGGGGATCTGCAGCACGATCTGCGCCGAAGCCGGATCGGCCACGTCGGGGTCGGCCGACACCGTGTAGCGCGCGATCGTCAGGTTGTAAACAGGGGACGACAGGTCCGTGTAATAGACGTAGAAGAAGCCGTTGTTGACGTAGTTCGGGTGGAACGCGGCCCCCAGCAGCCCTCGCTCTCCCCCGTCGTAGTTGACGACCGTGTGGATGTCGAGGAAGTCCGTGGCGTTGAAGGCGCCGTTCTTGAAGAGGCGGATGTGCCCCGTTTGCTCGACCACGAAGAGGCGCCCGGAGCCGTCGCCCGCGTTCACGACGTCGAGCGGCGAGTCGAGGCTCCCCGGCAGCTGCGTGAGCTGAACGGCGGGAAGTCCCCCGTTCGACGCCGCGAAGGCCGGCGTCGAGATCAGCGCGAGGAAGAGGCAGGCGGCGGAAAGGACCCTTCCGACCGCCCCGACGGAGCGTAGAGATTCAACCTGTTTGTGCATGTTTTGGATTCTATGGCAGCCGACCACTCACGGGCGGCGCCACCCTCCTTGCATTAATGTAAAGAAATGGCGACCGCGAACGCTCGCTCTCGACGCGCCAACGCGCGCGAGGCGGCCCGCCCCTGTCCCTGCGAACAGGATCGCTGAAGTCTGAAGTATGGAGACCCTGCTTCTCTTCGGCAACGTCAGCCAGCCGCCCTACTGCAACAATCTCTTCCCTCCCGTGCGCGCCTTTCAGAGGGCCTTCCGCACGCTCGTGATCGAGCCCCAGGGGTATGCGGGTTTCGTGCCGACGGGCGGGGCCAGGCCGGCCTTGATCCCGGAGGACGCGGTCAGCGAGCACACGGACCCCCCGCCGGACGTCGTCGTCTGCCTGGGGGGAGCCCTCCACTTTTCGAAGCGGGCCCTGCGGTCCTTCTCCCGGCTCACGGCCCTGGCCGGCTTCGCGCTCTCGGACCCGTACGGACTCGCGGCCTCGTTGCGGATCGCGCCCGAGTTCGACCTCTTCTACACGCAGGATCCGCAGACGCTGGCCGACTATGCCTCGCTCGACATTCCGGCGAGGCGGTGCGATCCGGCGACCGACCCCGAGCTCTACCGGCCGGTCCGTTCTGCCGGGAGCGTCGTCCCCGATTGCGACCTCCTCTACTACGGGAAGTGGACTCCCTATCGCGACGCCCTCATCTCGGCGCTCGCGGCGAACCTGAGGGTGCGCGTCCACGCCTATGCCGGCGAGCGCCGCTGGAGCGTTCCGGTTCGGGCGCCGCTCGACACGCCCGAGCGGCTGTGCACGGCGCTCAACGGAGCGCGGATGACGCTCGAGACCGCGCGGCTGGACGACGCCGAGGGCAAGTACAAGGATGCGTTTCGCATCACGCCCCGCGCGTTCTTCGCCGCCTCGTGCGGAGTGCCGTCGCTGATCGAGTCGTTCCCGGGACTCGAGGATTTCTTTCAGCCGGGCGTCGAGATCGCGACGTTCGACTCCCCCGAATCGCTCGTCGCCCGGGCCCGGGAGCTCGCGGCGGACGAGCCCGCCCGCTCCGCGATGGGCCGGCGCGCCCGTGCGCGCGCGCTGCGCGACCACACGTGGGACCGTCGCGTCGAGGCGTTCGTGCTCGACCTTCGCCGCTGGCGCGCGCAGCCGCAGCCGAGCCGGCCGCGCTAGCTCCCGGAGAGGACCGGCGGCTCGAAGGCCGGCGCGGTCACGGCGAGACCGCGGGAGGGACTAGGGCGTGAAGTGCAGCCCGAGCGCGAGGGACAGGAAGACGGCCATCTGCCCGCGCGTCAGCGGCTGATCCACGCCGTAGGTGCCGGGGCCCGTGCCCGCGGTGATGCCTGCGGCCGCGAGCGCCTCGACGTAACTGGAAGAAGGGATGATCCGTCGGAACGTCGTTGGGGAACGTCGCGGTCTCCGGCGCCTGACTGACCTGGAGCCGTTAGTAGACGCGGGCCTGACAGAGCAGGATCGTGCTGTCGCCGGGTGTCCCCGTCCCGCCGAGATTCACCTCGAGGGCGTAAGCCTGGTTGGCGTTGTCGATCGGGACGGGCGTCTCGAAGGTGAACGTGCGGTTGATGCACCCGAAGCTCTCGGCCATCGTGCTGCTGACGAGCGGGGGCTGAGTGAGCGTTCCGTCCTTGTCGTTGATCGAGAGGAAGGATTGGAAAATCCTCGAAGGGCTGCTGTCGCAAAAGCGAAACTCCACGGCCTCCAGGAGAGACCCGCTCGGCAGATGGATGGGCGCCTCGAACCACACGCTGCCGCTCGGATTGGTCCGGTAGATGGCGAGGTTGCCGTTCGTCGGATCGAAGGCGTACGTCACGCCGCTGTCGATGGGGGCGAACGTATGCGCGACGTAGGTGACGGCCTACCGGGAGACGGTGCCGTAGCCGGTCGGAGGCCCATCCGTCTGAGCGCCGGGCCACTCGACCCGGGACCGGGCGCCCCCCGAGTTCTGGGCGAGCTCGATGCCGCTCGCCGCACTGAGCAAGAGCGCCGACACGACGAACAACGACGCGAGGATCCGCCTCATGGGTCCCCCTTCGGATTTGCCACCGATGGATGTTGCCGCGATTATCGCACCGGCGGTCGAGGCGCCGAGCCACGAGGCATTTGACGGCCGGAGCCGCATCCCGGATAATCCGCGTCCCGCGAACGGCCGAAGGGCCGGCCGGGATCCGAACGACTGGGAGGTCGTTCAATGGTAGGACAACTGGCTCTGGACCAGTGAATCGGGGTTCGAGTCCCTGCCTCCCAGCCAATGATCGCGGCCGCCGGCTGTAGGATCTGGCCCCACATGGTCGACGACATGGAGGGTCTCGCCTCGAAGTCCTGCGTGCCCTGCCGCGGCGGAGTCCCTCCCCTCTCCCCGAACGACGCGGCCCGGTACCTCACGGGCACTCCGGCGTGGCGCCTGGAGGAGAACGGCACTCGCCTGATTCGTCGCTTCGAGTTCCGGGACTTCGTCGGCGCGATGAAATTCGTCAACCGAGTGGCCGAGGTGGCCGAGGAACAGGGCCACCATCCCGACATCGCGATCCATTGGAACAAGGTGGACCTCGTTCTCTGGACCCACAAGATCGGCGGCCTGCACGAGAACGATTTCATCCTCGCGGCGAAGATCGATCGCCTGCTCGACGACGATCCCGTCGCGACGGTCGCCGGCTAGACGCTTCGAGGACGACGGAGGACGCATGAGAGGCCCTTCCCCGAGACTCGCCGTGTGCCTCGTGGCCCTCCTCTCCCTGCCGGGAGTCTCGCGCGCGGAGGAGGAACGGGAGGCGCGGAAGACGGAGAAGGATTCGGATTCGTCCGACCGCTTCGCCCGGGAGCTCTCGAAGCGCATCCAGGGCAAGGCTCCGCTCGAGGACGTCCGCGTCGACGTCCGCTGGCCGGTCGTCGATCACTACGCCTCGATCCGCCTCTACGGGAGAGGCCTGCTGATCTGCGACGGAAAGTCGCAGCGAACCGTCCCGCGCGACGCGGTGCTCTCCACCCTGCAGAACCTGCGCGACGGCCGCTTCTCCGCGATGGAGGATTACTACGGCGCCGCGGGTGAGGAAGAGGAGGAGCGCGAGCGGCAGGAGCACAAGCCGGAGGAGCGCAAGCCCGACGAGGGCCCGGCGCTCAAGGGCTTCGTGGAGGTGCGCCTCGGCTCCGCCGCCAGGACCGTTCAGCAGTTCGCGGTCGGCGACCAGTCCCCGGAGCTCGAGGCTCTCGCCCTGAAGCTGCTGACCGTGTGCGGCAACGCGAAGGGGACGCCGGCCACGGCCTCGAACCTCGACGACGGCCTGCGGAAGCTGACCGCGGGAACGCTCGCGCCCGAGACGTTCGCCCTCGTCCTCCATCGCCGGGCCGATGCGAAGGCCGGCGACGGCGGCGAGAGCTTCATCCTCGAGGTGCAGGGCCGCCGCGTCACCGACCGTCCGATGCCGGCGGGACAGACGCCGCCCGCCCCGCGCTCGATGCTCCTGCCGGCGGCCGACTTCACGAGCCTGGTGCGGCTCCTCTCCGACCAGGGCCTCGGCGAGATCCCGATCAACGTCTACGCCGACCGCTACACCGACCTCCGGGTGACCGTCCTCGACCGGGAGCGCTCGATCCTGGCGCGCCGGTTTCTCAACACGACGGCGAAGACCCACGGCGAGAAGCAGCAGGCGTTCGACCGGGTCTACGAGGCGCTCCACGCCCTGCACGCGCGGGTCGCGAAGGAGGGGAAGACGATCGCGGCTCCGGCTCCGCGGCCCGCCGGGGAGAAGGAGGAGCGCGAACGAGAGAGGGAGCGCGAGAAGGAGAAGGAGAGCCGACCACCGGAGGCAAACCCTCAGCAGTAGGCAACGCCTCGCGTGAGCAAGGCGTTTACGAGAAGGACTCGCTCTTCGCCCTCAGCTCGACTTGCCGGGCAGCACCGTCAGGACGAGCCCCATCACCGCGACCCCGACGAAAACCCAGCGGCCGGTCTCCCAGGCGTCCTTCTTGGCGCGCTCGTCCGAGGAGAAGGTGGATTTGAGCGCCCCCTCGACCGAGTTGTAGCTGCCGCGCTGGCTCGAGGCCACCACGAATCCGAGGAGTCCGACGATCAGGAGGATGATGCCGACCTTGCGCATGTCCGTAGCTCCTCTTGGACGAGTTCCGTGCTTCAGTACTTCGGCAACGACGGATCGATCCGCTCCGCCCAGAGGTTGATTCCACCGACGAGGTTCTTGGCCTTGGCGAACCCCATCCTCTGCAAGAACTGCACCGCGTTGCCGCTGCGCCCGCCGGTGCGGCAATAGACGACGATCTCGTCCTCCTTCGCGAGCTTCTCGAGGCTCTGCGGGAGGGAGCCGAGCGGAATCTTCACCGAGTCGGACAGATCCGAGATGGCCCACTCGCGCGGCTCGCGGACGTCGACCAGGACGAACGACTCGCCGCGGTCGCGCATCCCCTTCAGATCCTCGACGGAGACCTCGTCCGAACGCAGCGCCACGACGGCGGACGATACCACCGGCGAGCTCTCCGCGGCGCCGACGCCGCAAAACGCCTCGTAGTCGATGAGCCGCGTGACCGTCGGCCGCGGACCGCAGATCACGCAGTCCGGGTTCTTGCGGAGCTTCAGCTCGCGGAAGCGCATCGAGAGCGCGTCGACGAGGAGGAGGCGGCCGATCAGCGGCTCGCCCGCTCCGAGGAGGAGCTTGATCGTCTCGGTCGCCTGGATCGTGCCGAGCAGGCCGGGCAGGACGCCGAGGACGCCGCCCTCCGCGCACGACGGCACCAGCCCCGGCGGCGGCGGCTCCGCGTAGAGGCATCGGTAGCACGGCCCCTTCTGCGCCCAGAACACCGACGCCTGGCCCTCGAAACGGAAGATCGAGGCGTACACGTTGGGCTTCCCGGTCAGGACGCAGGCGTCGTTGACCAGGTAGCGCGTCGGAAAGTTGTCGGTGCCGTCGGCGACGACGTCGAAGTCGCGCACGACCGAGAGCGCGTTCGCCGAGGTGAGCCGCTCCTCGAGCGTCACGACCTCGACGTTCGGATTCAGGTCGCGGAGTCGCGCCGCCGCGGCCGCGAGCTTCGGCCGGCCGACGTCCGCCGTGCCGTAGAGGATCTGCCGCTGCAGGTTGGAATCGTCGACGACGTCGAAGTCGACGAGCCCGATCGTGCCGACTCCCGCGGCCGCCAGGTACAGCGCGAGCGGCGAGCCGAGCCCACCCGCTCCCACCGCGAGGACCCGCGCCGCCTTGAGCCGCTTCTGCCCCTCGAGCCCGACCTCCGGCATGATGAGGTGACGGGCGTAGCGCCGGATCTCGTCGTTCGAGAGCGCGGACGGCTCCGGCGAGCCGCCGGCGATCGAGGGAACGATCGAGAGCGTGTCGCCCGCGCCGAGGGCGGTCGCGTCCTTCTGGAGATGCCGGATGTCCTCGTCGTTCTTGTAGACGTTCACGTAGAGGCGCAGTCTCCCCGCCTCGTCGTAGAGGTGGGGCCGGAGGCCCTCGTGCGCGTGGACGAGCCCGCTCAGCGCCTCGGCCACGGTCGCGCCCTCGACCTCGACGCTCGCGGAGCCGCCGGCGAAGGGGCGCAGCGGAGTGGGCAGGAGAATTCTGGGCATCGTCAACCCCTTTCGACGGAGTCCTCGCGTTCGAGACGCAGCTCCTCGCGCTCGAAGACTCCGCGATCCTCGGAAAGAATCCAGGAGGTCGCCTCCCCGGGCCGGCCGCGCTCGACCGACAGAATCAGATAATGCAGGAACGGGAACGCGTGTTCCCGGTCGTACTCGGACGGCGCCGCCGGATGGTCCGGATGCGAGTGGTAGAAGCCGACGAGCGACAGCCGCAGCGCGTCGGCGAGGCGCTCGAGCCGGAGGTAGTCGCGCGGATCGACCGCGAACCGCCTCTCGCGCCGCTCGCGGCTCGCGTTCGGGATCGCCTCGGCGCGGACGATCCGCACGCCGCCTCGCCCGTCCGGGAGGGATCCCAGGAGCCCGCCGCAGCATTCCTCGGGGTAACTCTCGCGGCCGTGCGAACGAATCGTCTCGAGCACCGCCTGCGGCACGGCGATCACGGCTCCTCCCAGAACGGGTCCGACAGGTAGCGGCCTCCCGCGTCGCACAGGATCGTCACGACGGTGAGCTCGGCTGCGGCCGGCGAGGGGCCCGCCTCCCGGGCTTCGATCGCAGCGCGCAGCGCGGCGGCCACGTTGGCGCCCGCCGACGGGCCGACGAGGACTCCCTCCTCGCGCGCGAGCCGCCGGCACATCGCGTACGCCTCCTCCGTCGCCATCGCGAGCCGCCGGTCGGCGAGCGTCGGATCGTAGATCGCGGGCCTCATCGCGGTCGCCATGTGCTTCATGCCCTCGAGGCCGTGAACGGGACCGTCGGGCTCGACCGAGACGCAGACGATCCGCCCGGACCGCTTCTTCAGGAACCGCGTCGTCCCGACGAAAGTGCCCGACGTCCCGAGTCCCGCCACGAAGGCGTCGAGCCGGCCGCCGCAGTCGCGCCAGATCTCCGGGCCCGTGCCCTCCTCGTGCGCCTGCGGGTTCGCGGGGTTCGAGTACTGGTCCGGATAGAAGTACGTCTCCGGGTGGGCCGCGGCCATGGCCCGTGCCTTGCGGATCGCGCCGTCGGTTCCCTCGAGGGGATCGGTGAAGATCAGCTCCGCGCCGTGCGCGCGCAGGATCGCCTTGCGCTGCGCGCTCGCCTTCTCCGGGATGCAGATCATCGTCGGATAGCCCAGGGTCCGGCCCAGCATCGCGAAGGCGATCCCCGTGTTCCCCGAGGTGGCCTCGAGGATCGTCTTCCCCGGAGCGAGCCGGCCCGAGGCGATCCCGTCGCGCAGCATCGCCCGGACCGGGCGGTCCTTCACGCTCCCGCCGGGATTCAGGTACTCGGCCTTCGCGAGCAGGCGCAGCCCGGGCACCTCCGCGGCGATGCGCGGAAGCGGAAGGAGCGGCGTCTCTCCGACCGCGTCGAGGAGCGTCACGAAACGGTGGACCTCCTAAAAGCGAAAAGCCCGCCGGGGAATCCGACGGGCTCTCGGGTCGTCTCTTCGGATCCCTATCCGGGCGCGAGGAGACGCGTGGCCGCCGGACCCCGAGGGGCCGTTTGCCGAGGACAACAACGGGCCGCGAGGGAGACGGCGGAATCGGTTCGCGTCACGCGATCCAACCTATCGGCGATGGAACCCCGTGTCAATGGCCGCGGGACGGCGGCTCCGTGCGCGTGAGCTCGAGCCGGAAGGTGGAAACCGTTCGGACGACCGCGAGCGTGCCGAACGGCGTCCGCGCCACGGTGTCGCGCACGCCGGTCTCGATCTCCTCGCGCGAGAAGCCGTGGCCGCGGGCGAGCCGCCGCTGCCAGGCCGCGGGCACGCGGAGGAACCCGAACAGCGGCGCGCGATCGGCGTGGAGGTCGGCGGCGGACGCCTGCGGGTCCTGCTCGTAGATCCACAGGGCGCCCCCCGGCTTCAGCGCCCGGTGCACGGCGCCGAGCTCCCTCGCCGGTTCCTCCCAGTGGTGAAAGGAGAGCACCGAGATCGCGAAGTCGAACGCCTCGACGAAGCCGGCGCCCAAGAGCACCGGCGTGCCCTCGCGGAACTCGAGGTTCGCCGGAGCCGGCGCGCGGCGCGCCTCGCGGATCATGTCGGCGGAGGGATCCAGTCCGACGACGCGGACCTCCGGACGAAGCTCGGCGATGCGCCGCGTCAGACGGCCCGGACCGCACCCGACATCGAGCAGGGCGCCCCGAGTGATCGGCGGTTCGGCCGCGATGCGCTCGTGCATCGGCGCGAGCGCCGGCTCGGCCCAAAGCCGGTAGAAGAAGGAAGCGATCCGGCCGAAGTTCTCGGGCTTCATGCCCTTGAGGTTCATGCGCGGAGTCTCCCACGGGGCTCTGATAGATTGCCCACCCGGAGGAGCGACGTGGTTCCTGATTTCCGCAACGAGCCGCTGACCGACTTCTCGGTCGACGCCAACGCCAATGCCTTCCGCGCCGCGCTCGCGAAGGTCCAGAAGCGCCTGCCCCTGCAGGGTCAGAACCGCATCGGCGGCAAGGCCGTCTCGGCGGCCAGGCACTTCACCTCGCTGAATCCGTCTGACTTCAAGCAGGTCGTCGGACGCTTCCCGGAGGGCACCGCCGCCGACGCGAACAAGGCGGTCGCCGCCGCGACGAAGGCCTTCCCCGCCTGGCGCGCCACGAGCCCCGAGGAGCGCGCGGCCGTCATCCTGCGGATCTCCGCCATCCTGCGCCGCCGCAAGCACGAGTTCTCCGCGATGATGGTCCTCGAGGAATCCAAGTCCTGGGCGGAGGCCGACGGCGACACGGCCGAGGCCATCGACTTCTGCGAGTTCTACGCGCGCACGATGCAGGAGATCGGGGGCCCGCAGCCGCTGGTTCCGTATCCGGGCGAGGCCAACGAGCTCCACCACATCCCCCTCGGAGTGGTCGCCGTCATTCCGCCGTGGAACTTCCCGCTCGCGATCCTCACCGGCATGACCACCGCCGCGCTCGTCGCCGGCAACACCGTCGTGCTCAAGCCCTCGTCCGATGCCGCCGGCATCGCCACGATGTTCCTCGAGGCCGCGGAGGAGGCGGGCGTACCGCCGGGCGTCCTCAATTTCCTGACGGGCGGCGGATCGACCGTGGGCAACGCGCTCGTCGAGCACCCGCACACGCGCGCGATCGCGTTCACGGGCTCGCGCGATGTCGGGATCCAGATCAGCGAGAAGGCGGGACGCGTCGCGCCCGGCCAGATCTGGATCAAGCGCGCCATCCTCGAGATGGGCGGCAAGGACTTCATCCTCGTCGACGAGACGGCGGACCTCGAGGAGGCCGCGACCGGCGTCGTCGCCGCGGCCTTCGGGTTCCAGGGCCAGAAGTGCTCGGCGTGCTCGCGGCTGATCGTCCACCAGTCCGTCCACGGGGAGCTGCTCGACCGGGTCGTCGCGAAGACCAAGGCGCTCTCGGTCGGCGACGTCCGCGACCCGAAGAACACGGTCGGCGCGGTCATCAACGCCGGGGCGCAGAAGAAGATCCTCGACTACGTCGCGATCGGCAAGAAGGAAGGCCGGATCGTGGCCGGCGGCAAGGCCGGCCCGAAGCAGGGGTACTTCGTGATGCCGACGGTCGTCGACGGCGTCAAGCCGAAGGCGCGGCTCGCCTGCGAGGAGATCTTCGGTCCGGTGCTCGCCGTCCTGAAGGTGCGCAACTTCGACGAGGGCATCCGCGTCGCGAACGACTCGGAGTACGGGCTGACCGGATCGCTGTACTCAAGCGTGCGCGAGCGGCTCGCGCGCGGCAAGCGCGAGCTCTTCGTTGGAAACCTCTACCTGAACAGGAAGTGCACGGGCGCGCTCGTCGGCGTCCATCCGTTCGGCGGCTTCAACATGTCGGGGACGGACTCGAAGGCCGGCGGCCGCGAGTACCTGTATCTCTTCACGCAACAGAAGGCGATCACGGAGAAGCTGTAGGGCTCAGCCCGAGGAGGGTGCATGTTCGGTGTTCTCGGTCATCCCCTGGTCTGGCTCGTCGTCACGGTGCTCGACATCATCGCGATCGTCTCGATCCTGAAGAGCGGCGCCGACAGCGGCACGAAGCTCCTGTGGATCGTGGTCGTCGTGCTTCTTCCGCTGCTCGGCATGATCCTGTACTTCCTCATGGGCCCCGGCCGCCGGACGGTCGTCTGATGGCGGAGGCGCGCCGATGACCGAAGGGTCGTTTCCCCGCCCCGCGAAGCGCTTCGCGAGCGTCGGGTTCTCCGAGATCGTGGTCGTCCGCAACCGCGTCATGGACCTGCTGGCCGCGGGGCACAGGGTGTGGCGGTTCGAGGGCGGCGAGCCCTACATGGCGACTCCGGATCCCATGAAGGAGGCGATGGGCGGCGCGCTCCAGCGCAACGAGACCCGCTACGCGCCGTCGTCCGGGATCCCGGACCTGCGCAAGGCGATCCTCGAGAAGGTGCGCACGCGCAACGGCATCCCGGCCGAGGCCGAGAGCCCGATCGTCGTGAACGGCGGCATGCACGGCCTCTACGCGGCGTTCGCCACGCTGCTCGATCCGGGCGACGAGGTCCTGATGTTCTCGCCGTACTGGACGCCGATCCTGGACCTGATCGCGTACCACGAGGCGAAGGCGGTGCTGGTGCCGACCGAGGCCGCGCGCCGCGAGGGCCTCTCGCGCGCGCTGGCGAGGGCCGCGACGCCGCGCACGAAGCTCCTGTACTGGAACTCCCCCAACAACCCGACGGGCGAGGTCTTCCCCCGCGCCGAGGTGGAGGAGGTCGCGGCGTTCGCGCGCGAGCGCGGACTGGCCGTGATCTCGGACGAGGCGTACGAGGACCTCGTCTACGAGGGCGAGCCGCACGTCGCCATCGCCTCGATCCCCGGCATGTTCGAGCGCACGATCACGGTGTACACGCTCTCGAAGAGCTACTCGATGACGGGCTGGCGCATCGGCTACGTGATCGCGCCGAAGCCGTACCAGTCGCCGATCCGGACCGTCGTCCTCTACACGACCAACGGCGTCTCGACGCCGACGCAGTGGGCCGCGCTCGAGGCGATCCAGCGCGGCACCGAGTTCGTCTCGGAGTGGCGCAAGGGCTACCGCTCCCGGCGCGACCGCCTGGCCGCCGGGCTGAGAGGCGCCGGGTTCGAGCTGGAGACTCCGCACGCCGCGCTCTACCTCTTCCCGAAGGCGCCGGCGTGGCTCGGCGCGGACTCGCGCGCGGCCGCGAAGACGCTCCTCGACGGCGCCCGCGTGGCGACGGTGCCGGGCATCGTCTTCGGTCCCGAGGGCGAGGGCCACCTGCGCTTCTCGTTCTCGGTCTCCGACGAGATGATCGCCGGCGGCTGCGAGGCCCTCGCCGCGTTCGCGACGCAGACGGCCGGCGCGCGCTAGCGCGTCTTCCGGCCACCGACTACCGACTACCTTCGGTACGCCTCCGGCCGCCGGTCCTCGAGCGCGGGGAACTTCGCGCGGGTCGAGCGGACGATCTCCGCGTCGACGTCCGCGATCAGCACCGCCTCCTCCGCGCCCCCCTCGACGAGCACGTCGCCCCACGGCGAGACGATCGCCGAGTCCCCGGCGTAGCGCAGCCCGCCGCCCTCGCCCGCGCGGTTGACGCCGGCGACGTAGCAGAGGTTCTCGATCGCGCGAGCCCGCAGAAGCGTCCGCCAGGCGTCGCGCCGCGCGTCGGGCCAGTTCGCGACGACGGCGAAGAGGTCCGTGTCCGCGGCCGCGAGGCGGAAGGGCTCGGGGAAGCGGAGGTCGTAGCAGACGAACGGGGTCACGCGGAGTCCGTCGACGGACACGGTGACGATGCGATCGCCGCCGCTGTAGACGCGATGCTCGCCGCCGAAGGAGAAGGGGTGGATCTTCGCGTAGCGCGTCGCGCTCCCGTCCGGCCCCGCGAGGATCGCCATGTTGCGCGGCCGCGGCTCCCCCGCCTCCGGGATGCTGGCCAGGATCCAGAGCGAGAGCTCGCGCGCCGTCTGTCGCAGGAAGGTCTCGGACTCGCCGCCCGGCGGCTGCGCGATGCGGCCGGCGTCCATCGAGAAGCCCGTGCAGAACATCTCGGGCAGCAGCGCGAGCCGCGCGCCGCGCTCGCGGGCCGCCTCGAGGTGCCGCCGCGCCCGACGGTGATTCTCGGGGACGTCTTCCCACGCGAGGTCCATCTGGATCAGGGCGACTTTCACGCGCGCAGTCCCTCCAGCCGCTTCACCGCCGCCTCGAGCGTCTCCATCTTCTTGCAGAACGCGAACCGGACGTACCACCGGCCGAGCTCCGGGCGATCGTAGAACACGCTCGGCGGGATCGCGGCGACCCCGACTTTCTCGATCAGATGGCGGACGAACGCCTGGTCGTCGTCGAAGCCGAAGGGGCGGAAGTCCGCGCACACGAAATAAGCGCCGGCCGGGCTCGCGACCCGGAAGCCGATCCGCTGGAGCTCTCGGACGAGGAAGTCGCGCTTCTCGCGATAGCCGCCGAGCAGATTGCGATAGTAGCCCTCGCCCGCGCGCGCGAGCGCGACCGCCGCGCCCTGCTGCAGCGGCGTCGCCGTCGCGAAGGTGATGAACTGGTGCGCCGCGCGGACCGCCCCGGCGAGCTCCGGCGGGCCCGCGGCCCAGCCGATCTTCCAGCCCGTGAGCGAGAAGGTCTTGCCGAAGGAGGAGATCGTGATCGTCCGCTCGCGCATCCCGGGCAGCGTCGCCATCGGCGTGTGCCGCCCCTCGTAGACGAGGTGCTCGTAGACCTCGTCGGTGATGCAGAGGACGTCGCGCTCCCGGCACAGCCCGGCGAGGAACGCGAGCTCGTCCGGCGAGAACACCTTCCCCGTGGGGTTGTGCGGCGTGTTCAGGAGAATCGCCCGCGTCGCCCTCGTGAACGCCGCCCGCACCTCGTCGCGATCCAGGGTCCAGTCCGGGCCGCGCAGCGCGACGACGCGCGGCACCGCGCCGGCCATCACGACGCTCGCCTTGTAGGAGTCGTAGTAGGGCTCGAAGAGGACGACCTCGTCGCCCGGGTCGCAGACGCCCTGGATCGCGGCGAAGATCGCCTCCGTCGCGCCGGAGGTCACGGTGAGCTCGGAGTCCACGGCATATTCGAGTCCCCAGTCCCGGCGGTACTTTTCCGAGAGCGCCGCGTGCAGCTCGGCGGCGCCGCTCATGCGCGCGTACTGGCCGTGCCCGTCCCGGATCGCGGCGATCGCCGCGTCCTTGGCGAGGTCCGGGCCGTCGAAGTCCGGGAAGCCCTGCGACAGATTGATGGCGCCGTGCAGCTGGGCGAGCCGGGTCATCTCGGTGAAGATCGTGGTGCCGAAGCCGTCGAGCCGGCGAGACCGCGCGGGGCGCACGTGCGGATGATACCGGCCCGGTGAGAACGCCTGCCCCGCTGATATTCTCCCCGCGCCATGGCTCCGACGAAATCCCATTACCGCATCGCGATCATCGGCTCCGGCCCCGCCGGCTGGACCGCGGCCCTCTACGCCTCGCGCGCGGAGCTCTCCCCCGTCGTCTTCGAGGGCCCGCAGCCGGGCGGTCAGCTCACGATCACGACCGAGGTCGAGAACTACCCCGGCTTCAAGGAGGGGATCCAGGGGCCGGAGCTCATGGAGATCTTCCGCGAGCAGGCCAAGCGCTTCGGGACGGAGGTCGTGCTCGACACCGTCACGGATCTCGACGTGGCGAGCCGGCCCTTCCGCCTGAGCCTCGACGGGGGCGGCTCGATCACCGCGGACGCCGTCATCGTCTCGTCCGGCGCCTCCGCCAAGCTGCTCGGTCTCGAGTCCGAGTCGCGCCTCATGGGCCACGGCGTCTCGGCCTGCGCCACATGCGACGGCTTCTTCTTCAAGGGCAAGGACGTCCTCGTCGTGGGCGGCGGGGACACGGCGATGGAGGAGGCGAATTTCCTGACCAAGTTCGCGTCGAAGGTCACTATCGTCCATCGTCGCGAGGAGTTCCGCGCGTCCAAGATCATGCTGGACCGCGCCCGCCACAATCCCAAGATCGAGTGGAAGCTGAACGTGGCGATCGACGAGATCCACGGCGCGGCGCCGGGCGGCGTCACCGGAGTCACGCTGCGCGACCTGCGCACCGGCGCGCGGACGCCGTTTCCGACGCAGGGCGTGTTCATCGCGATCGGACACATGCCCAACACCGCCATCTTCCGCGGGAAGCTCGACATGAACGACGTCGGCTACCTGCGCGTCAAGCACCCCTCGACGTACACCTCGGTCGAGGGCGTCTTCGCGGCGGGCGACGTCGCGGACCCGACCTACCGGCAGGCCGTGTCGGCCGCCGGAGAGGGCTGCAAGGCCGCCATCGACGCGGAGCGCTGGTTGGCCGCGCAGGGGATCCATGGATGACCCCGAGAACGATCCGAATGCAAATCGTTTCCTGCCGATCCTCCTCTACGTGCTCGGGTTCATGTTCGCCCTCGCGCTCGCCGCGCTCGTGGCCGGCTGGCTGCTGAGGCACCTCTAAAACCCCGGGCCGCGCATCGCGTACTAAGAGGCGGTGCGCGCATGCTGAAGTACTGGAAAGACCTCAGGCACCTGCCGCGTCCCGTCTGGATCGTCTCGGCCTCCCAGCTCGTGAACCGCGCGGGGACGATGGTCCTCTCCTTCCTCGTCCTCTACCTGACGCGCGAGCTCGGCTTCTCGGCGGAGAAGGCCGGGTTCATCCTCTTCCTCTACGGAGCCGGCGCCATCGTGAGCGCCCCGTTCGCCGGCCGGCTGGCGGATCGCTGGGGAGCGGTGCCGCTGATGCGCGCGTCGCTCTTCTGCGCCGGCGGACTGCTGCTCCTGTACCCGCTCGCCCGCACGCTCCCCGTCATCGGTGCGGTGTCGGTCGTGCTCGCGATGCTGAACGAGGCCTTCCGGCCCGCGGCCATGGCGTTCTTCGGCGAGACGGTCGAGCCCGTGCGCCGCAAGTCCGCGTTCGCGGTCTACCGCCTCGCGATCAACCTCGGCATGGCCATCGGGCCCGCGATCGGGGGCGTCCTCGCCACGATCTCGTTCCGCTACCTCTTCCTGGTCGACGGCGCGACGTCGCTCGCCGCGGCGCTCGTTCTCTCGGCGGCGAGCCTGCCGCGGCGCGCCCGGCATCGGACCGCGGTCACGACGACGACCCGTCTGCGGCTCTCCACCGCGGCCCACGCCGATCCCCGCTTCCTGTTCTTCCTGGCCGGCGTCCTGCCCGTCACGGTCATCTTCTTCCAGCACATCTCCTCGATGCCGCTCTTCATCGTGCGCGACCTCGGACTCTCGCCGTCCACGTTCGGCCTGCTGTTCTCGCTGAACTGCCTGCTGATCGTGGTGCTCGAGATCCCGCTCAACGCCGCGACCGCGCACTGGCCGCACCGCCAGACCCTGGCCCTCGGCGCCGCGCTGTCGGGCGCCGGCTTCGGGGCGATGGCCTTCGCCCGCGACTTCTGGTCGCTCGCCGCGACCGTCGCGCTCTGGACCTTCGGCGAGATGCTGTTCTTCCCGGCGTCGGCGGCCTACGCGACCGACATCGCCCCCGACTCCCGCCGGGGCGAGTACAGCGGCCTCTACACGATGGTGTTCTCGGTCGCCTTCGCGATCGGGCCCTGGGCGGGGACGATCGTCCTCGAGCGGCTGGGCGCTCGGGTTCTCTGGGGCTCGACGTTCGTCCTCGGCCTGATTGCCGCCGCGATGTTCCTCCGGCTCCCGGAGCCGCTGGCGCATCGCGCCACGCCGCCGCAGACGCTTCCCGACCCGGCCGAGCCGGCGGAGATCTGACCAAACACGGCCACATCGTCCGGCTCTCGAACGCCGCGTTGCGCTCGGGCTTCGGAATACAATGGGCCCTTGGCCTCTCCCAGCCTTTGGCCGATCGGCCCCGGTGAACCTCGTCGCAACGCAGGCCGGACCACCGCGCCCAAGCGCGTGTTCCTGGTGCACATCCGCGATCCGCAGTTCTACGCGATCCCGGGAGCCAAACGCGCGAAGAACGGCCGCCTGCAGGTCATGGGCTTCCCTCCCATCGGCATCATGTCCCTGTCCTCCGTCTTGAAACGCGCCGGCCACGAGGTCCGCCTCTACGACCAGGCCAATCCCGACACGCCCAACGAGGTCATCGTGGCGGACGTCCTGCGCGACCGGCCCGACCTCATCGGCCTTTCGTTTCTCTCCACGACGAGCTATCCCTACGCCAAGATGCTGGCCCGCGCCCTGCGAGCGGCCGCGCCCGGCATTCGGATCGCGTTCGGAGGCGTTTTCGCGACGCTCAACGCGGAGCTCGTCAAGCGGCAGGTGTCGGAGGTCGACTTCGTCTGCCGGGGCGACGGAGAGCAGCTGATCCTGGACCTGCTCGACAGCCTGGACGATCCCTCCGGCGTTCTCGGCGTGACGTGGCAGGACCGCGACGGGAACCTGCGGCACAACCCGAGCCGGATGCTCGACCGCAACCTGGATCAGTGGCCTTTCCCGGATCGCGAGAGCCTCGACCTGGATTTCATCGAGTCCATGCCCCTCGACGTTCCCATGGTGCTCTCGCGCGACCGCTTCACGACGATGCAGACCTCGCGGGGCTGTCCATGGCCGTGCGTGTTCTGCGACATCCCGATCTTCAACGAGGGCAAGTGGCGCTCACGCAGCCCGGAGCACGTCGTCGCCGAGCTCGAGCGGCTCGAGAAAGACGGGTACGGCGCCGTCTACTTCGTGGACGACCACTTCCTCCTTCAGCCCAAGCGCATCGAAGCGATCTGCCGGGGCATCCGCGAAAAGGGGCTCACGATCCAGTGGGGCTGCGAGGGCCGCGTGGACTCCGTCTGCATGGACCTCTTCCCCGCGATGGCGCAGGCGAACTGCCGCACGCTCATGTTCGGCATCGAGAGCGGAAGCCAGAAGATCCTGGACCGCCTCAAGAAGGAGCAGACGCTCGCACAGACCGAGATCGCGGTCCGGGCCGCGAAGGACGCCGGCATCGAAATCGTCCACGGCTTCTTCGTCGTCGGCAACCCCGACGAGACCGAGGCGGACATGGTCGACACCTTCCGCTTCGCCGAGAAGCTTCCCCTGGACAGCTTCGCGTTCAACCGGCTGTGCGTCTACCGCGGCACGCCGCTGTGGAAGGAGTACATCGAACGCGGCCTGGTGAACGACGACGTCGACTGGTACAAGTACTTCAAGTGCTCGTCGATCGATCCCACCGTGCTGGCGGGAGAGAAGATCCACGAGATCCGGTCGCGGGAACTCAAGCGCCTGATCATCCGCAAATTCATCTTCTTCCCGCGGCAGGCGTTCGGCCTGACCTTCCGTCTGATGCGCAACATGCCCTGGCGGGACGTGCTGATGTTCTTCATCAAGCCCTTCCTCGGGAAGAAGAGCGGAGCCACGAGCGCGGAGGTCATCTCGCGCGCCGTCGAGCACGACGAGCTCATGAGCGCCGCGGCGGACTTCACGCAGGTTCCCGACGGCGCCCTGACCGCCATGTCGGCGTCGCCCGACCGCGGTTAGACGAACCGCCATCTGGTAGATTGAAGGGTCGATGAGCGAGAGGAAACGCCACGCCACGGTGGGAGTCCGCGTCGGCGGCGACAGGGGCGTCCAGGTCGGCGGCGGAGCCCCGGTTGTCGTCCAGTCGATGGCCAACACGGACACCGCCGACGTCGCCTCCACCGCGAAGCAGTGCATCGAGCTCGCGCAGGCGGGCTCCGAGATGGTGCGCGTGACCGTCAACGTGCCCGAGGCCGCCGCGGCGGTGCCCGAGATCAAGCGGCGCATGCTGGCCGCCGGCGCGACCGCGCCGCTCATCGGCGACTTCCACTACAACGGCCACGTCCTCCTGACGAAGTTCCCCGATTGCGCGAAGGCGCTCGACAAGTACCGCATCAACCCCGGCAACGTCGGCAAGGGCGCGCGGCGCGACGAGCAGTTCGCCACCATCTGCCACATCGCCCGCGACAACGGAAAACCCGTCCGCATCGGCGTCAACGGCGGCTCCCTCAACCAGGAGCTCGTCATGGCGAAGATGCAGGAGAACACCGATCGGGATCTCGGCAAGACGTCCGAGGAGATCATCAACGAGTGCATGATCCTCTCGGCGCTCCAGTCGACCGAGCTCGCGCTGCAGTCGGGACTGCGCAAGGACCAGATCATCATCAGCTGCAAGGTGTCGCGGCCTCTCGATCTGATCGCGGTGTACCGCGACCTCGCGAAGCAGACCGACCAGCCGCTGCACCTGGGGCTGACCGAAGCGGGGATGGGCATGAAGGGGCTCGTCTGGTCGTCGTCGGCGATGGGCGTCCTCCTGAACGAAGGCATCGGCGACACGATCCGGATCTCGCTCACGCCGCGGCCGGGCGGGGATCGCCGCGAGGAGGTCTACGCGGCGTGCGAGCTGCTGCAGTCGCTCGGCATCCGCTCCTTCGCGCCGAGCGTGACCGCGTGCCCGGGCTGCGGGCGCACGACGTCGACGACGTTCCAGGAGCTGGCCGAGCGCATCCAGGGCTACATCCGCGACCAGATGCCGGTCTGGAAGCAGGAACACGAGGGCGTCGAGAACATGACGCTCGCCGTCATGGGCTGCGTCGTCAACGGACCCGGCGAGAGCAAGGCCGCGTCGATCGGCATCTCGCTTCCCGGCACCGGCGAGGAGCCGAGCTGTCCCGTCTACATCGACGGCGCGCACTTCACGACCCTCAAGGGAACCTACGAGGAGCTCTCCGCGGCGTTTCGCGCGCTCGTCGACGACTACGTCGCGACGAAGTACCCACGGCGCGAGGCGACGAGGCCTGTGACGGCCTGAGGCCGTCGGACCCTCACGGGCTGACCGTGTCCCCCGGGAATCCCCAGCGAACGGGCCTCGCACACCTCCCCCTCCACGGCGGCCGCGCGCCCGTGTGGCTCTTCGCGCGGATGGTGCGGCTCTCCCGCGAGATCCTCGGCCACGTCGTGGCGGACTACGGCGCGCCGGAGTTGCTCCGCCGCATGGCCGACCCGTTCTGGTTCCAGGCGTTCGGCTGCGTGCTGGGTTTCGACTGGCACTCGAGCGGCGTCACGACCACGGTGTGCGGCGCGGTCAAGGAGGGCATCCGCGGGCGCGAGGAGGACTTCGGCTTCCACGTCGCCGGCGGCAAGGGAGGCACCTCGCGCAAGGCGCCGGCGGAGATCGCGGCGGCGTGCGAGCGGGCGGCGGCGGACCCGGGTCCGCTCGTCTACGCGAGCCGGATGTCGGCGAAGGTGGACAGCGCGGCGGTACAGGACGGCTACCAGCTCTACCACCATGCGTTCTTCTTCATGCCGTCGGGCGAGTGGTGCGTCGTCCAGCAGGGCATGAGCGACGCGCGCGGCATGGCGCGCCGCTACCACTGGCTCTCCGCGGGCCTCCGGAGCTTCGTGGAGGAGCCCCACGAGGCGGTCTGCTGCGACGCACGGGAGGAGACGACGCTGAATCTCGTCGCCGCCGAGAGCGCGCCCGTCCGGTCCGCGTCCGCCGAGCTCGCACGGCAGTCCCCGTCGGTCACGCTCGAGGCGGTGCGGCGGCTGCCCACTCTCGTGCTTCCCCGCCGCCACGACGTGCGCGAGGAGGACGTGGATCCGCGCTACCTCCGCAAGATCCTGCTCCGCACCTACGAGCGCGCGCCGGAGGACTTCGAGACGCTGCTCGGAATCCCCGGGGTCGGCGCGAAGACGGTGCGCGCGCTCGCCCTCGCCTCCGAGCTGATCCACGGGACGCCCGCCTCGACGCGCGACCCCGCGCGCTTCGCGTTCGCGCACGGCGGCAAGGACGGCCACCCGTTCCCGGTCGATCGCGCGACCTACGACGGCACGATCGACTTCCTCCACGGCGCGCTCGACCGGAGCCGCGTGGACCGCGGCGAGAAGGCCGCCGCGTTCCGGCGACTCGCGGAATTCTCGGCCGGGGCCGGCGAAAATTCTTGCTCTTGACTCCTTTCCTTCGATATACCCGGATCTTCGGCGGGCGCCGGGCAGGCGCTCTTCCAGAACGACTCCTCGACGCCCGTAAGGTATGGGGCTCCGTCGGGACCGCAAGGGTCCCGGCCATTTTCCGGGGAGGTCGATCGTGCGAAGAATCCTGATCGTTTCTCTGCTCGGTGTCTGCCTGACGGCGTTTGCCTCAGGCGAGAAGAAGGATCCGGACCCGGCGCGTTTCGAGGCCGCGGGGGCGCGCGTGTACAGGGCGGAGCCCGGGCGGGCGCTCATGGCGGCGACGAAGGCGGCTCCGGCCGACTCCGTGGCGCGGTTCCTGTCGGGCAAGGGGCTGAGCCCGGCGACCGTAGCCTCGCTGCGGACGGCCGCCGAGAATCGCGCCGCGCGCGGCGGAACGACCCACGTTCGGATGGAGCAGCGGGTCGGGGGTCTCCGCGTGGCCGACGCCTACGTCAAGGCGACCTTCAACGCCCGCGGCGAGCTGATCCACGTGATCGAGAACGTCGCCGCCGTTCCCGCGGCCGGCGTCGCGCCCGCGTCGGTCAACGAGGCCCAGGCGCTGCTGGCGACGCTGGCGCACCTCTACCCCGGCGTCCCGACGCCGGCGCTGCTGACCCGCCAGGGCAACGTCTCCGTGTTCGACCGGCCGCTCGGCTTCCACGAGCCGCCCACGGTCGAGCGGGTCGCCATCGCGATGGACGACGGCTCGCTCCGCGCCGGTTTCGAGGTCGAGACCTGGAGCGAGAAGAACAACGTCCTTCACTACACGCTGGTGGCCGGTGACGGACGCGTGCTCGCGAGCGAGCTGCGGACGAACACCGACCAGTACAAGGTCTTCACCGAGAATCCGAACGTGACGCCGCAGACCGTGGTCTTCGGACCGGGATCCGGCAACGCGGAATCGCCCGCCGGCTGGCTCGCGGGCTCCCAGAAGAGTGTCAACATCGGCGGGAACAACGTCCACGCCTATCTCGACACGGACGCCAACAATTCCCCGGACCCCGGGGGAAGCCCGATCACCAACCAGAAGTTCCTCACCGGCGCGGATCTCACGACGTCTCCCTCGACGACCCAGAACCGGGAGGTGGCGGTCACCAATCTCTTCTACCTGAACAACGTGATGCACGACACGCTCTACAGCCACGGCTTCGACGAGGCCGCCGGCAACTTCCAGATCAACAACTTCGGACAGGGCGGACTCGGCAACGACCCGGTGAACGCGGAGGCGCAGGACGGCTCCGGCGTCGACAACGCCAACTTCGCGACGCCGAAGGACGGACAGAGCCCGCGCATGCAGATGTACCTGTGGACCGGCAAGGGCGTCGACCAGGTCCACATCGGCTCGACGGACTACCCCGCGCAGGGCGCGGTCTTCGGTCCGCCGCTCGACGCGACCGGCATCACCGCGGAGATCGTTCTCGCGAACGACGGCACGGGCACGACGAGCGATGCTTGCGAGGCGCTGCCGAGCGTGACGGGCAAGATCGTTCTCGCCGACCGCGGCACCTGCACGTTCGTCGTCAAGGTCAAGAACGCGCAGAACGCCGGCGCGGTCGGGGTCATCATCGCGAACAACCGCGGCGACTCGATCTTCACCATGGGCGGGACCGATGCCACGATCACGATCCCCTCGGTCTTCGTCGGCCTGACGAGCGGCAACGCGATCAAGGCGACTCCCCTGCCGGCCACCGGGACGATCCGGCTGACGAACCCGCCGCCCCTGCAGCGCGACGGAGACGTCGACTCCGACGTCGTCTTCCACGAGTACGGCCACGGCCTCTCCTGGCGGATGATCGGCAAGATGAGCGGTCCGATGTCGGGAGCGATCGGCGAGGGCAACAGCGACGCGTTCGCGGTGATCCTCGACGAGGACGACGTCGTCGGCGAGTACTCCTTCAACGACCCGCTGGGGCTGCGCAGCGCTCCCTACACGAACTACCCGCGCACCTACGGCGACATCGTGGGCAGCGAGGTGCACCTCGACGGCGAGGTCTACGGCGCGATCGGCTGGAGGCTCTTCCAGCTCTACACCGCGGCCGGAATCCCCAAGTCGAGCCTGCTCGACGATCTCGTGGACGGCATGAACTACACGCCGGCGGGTCCGGCCTTCGAGGACATGCGGGACGGCATCCTCCAGTCGGTTGCCATCAATAATCCCAGCCACGAGTGTCTGGTGTGGCAGGCGTTCGCGCAGTACGGCGTGGGCGTCGGCGCCAAGGGTCAGGTTCGGGGGTCGACCGTCGTCGTGACCGAGTCATTCGCGCTTCCGTCTGAGTGCCAGTAACCCGTTTCTGAGGTTCGAGAGAAGCGGGGCCCGCGCGGGCCCCGCTTTTTTTCAGCGCTTCCCGGAGGCCGGCGCGAGGCGAGAGAGCGCGGACGCCCAGTCCAGTACGACGTTCACCTGCCGCCAGTCGCGTCCGGCGAGCCCGGTCACGAACACGAACGTCTGCCCGTCCCGCGTCACGTCGAAGTTGCGCAGCGGCAGCGACCCGCGGTCGTACGGACCGGCGTCGAAGAGCTCGCGAATCGGTCCGACCTTGTACGCAGGCTGCATCTGCAGGTCGACCGTCATCACCTTCTTGTCGTTCATGAAGACGAGGCCCTGGTCCGTCCAGATCGGGTAGGCGCCGCGCTCGGAGGTGATCTGCAACTTTCCGCCCGCGCCCGACACGGGACGGACCAGGATCTGCGACGGGCTGCCCGGCAGGAGGACGGTGTACGCGATCCAGCGGCCGTCCGGCGAGAACACGGGACAGGACGCGTTGGACTCGAAGGGCGTCTCCTTGCGGTCCGGCCACGAGACGGTGACGATGTCGGTCGACGGGAAGTTCTGCGTGATGGCGAGCGTCGAGCCGTCGCGCGACCAGTCCGCGGGCAGCTCCGGGCGGGCGTGCGGATGCAGGGGCTCCTCCTCGCCGGAGCCGTCGGCGTTCTTGAAGTAGATGCCCTGGTGCGCGCGATCCGAGCTGAAGGCGATACGGCGGCCGTCGCTGGACCAGATGGGGTAGTAGTTGCCGTTGCCGTTGCCGAAGGTCAGTCGCGTGAGCGCGCCCGTCTCGACGTCGACCGTCCAGACGTCGTCGGAGTTGCCGTGGCCGGGACCGATCGAGACGGCGACGCGCTTGGCATCGGGCGAGAGGCGAGGATAGTGGTACGAGCGCGCCGGAGCGGGCACGGAGCGCGGTTTCCCGGTGCGGTCCGTGAGGACGATCGAGCGTGAGGTCCCGACGCCCTCCGTCGGCACCATTGCCGCCGAGCCGTCGGCGCCCAGGGCGATGTACGCGACGCCGCTCGAGGGGTCGCAGCTGACGCGATCGTTCAGGGCGACGGGATCGCCGATCGCTTTCCGCCCGGTCGCGTCGAACGGAAGGGCGAAGAGCGTCTCCGAGCGCAGGAAAACGAGGTGGCCGCTCGGCGCATAACGCGCCATGCTCCCGCCCTCGTAGAGCTTGCGGATCTTGCGGGTCTCCGGCTCGCAGAGAGCGATGCGCGCGTCGTCGTAGTTGCCGGGGCCCGTGAGCGTGCCGATCGTGAAGAGGACCGCCGAGCTCCCGGGAAGATAGCTCGGCCAGCGGTGAGTGCGCTCGCCGGCCTTCTCGTCGACTTTCGTCAGGATCTCCGGCTTTCCTCCGCGCGCGGAGATTCGAGAGAGACCCGTGGTGAAGTCCGGTGAATACACGATCGAGTCGTCCTCGAGCCACACCCCGCCCCGGTTGTTCGGCGCGTCGGCCAGCACCGTCGCGGCTCCGCCTTCGACCGGCACCTTCTTCAATCTGCCGTCCGCGAAGAACGCGACCCATCGGCCGTCGGGTGAGAAGAAGGGCGACGTCGCGCCGTCGGCGCCGGCGATCGCCTTCGGCTCGATCCGCTCCCGGGTGCGGAGGAAGAGCTGGCGCTTGCCGTCGTGATCCGCGAGGAAGACGACCCTCGTCCCGTCCCGCGAAACGTCCAGGACCGGCATGTCGTCGAAGGGGACCTGGTCCGTCTCGGGAAGCGTCACGGCGAAGGCGATCGGGGACGCCGCCGGCGCCGCCTGCGGGCGAAGCGCGCGCCACCAGCCGGCGGCCGCCAGCAGACCCAGTCCGGCGAGGGCGAGAAGCCATGACGCCTTCGGGCGCCGCCGCATCGGTCCGGCGGTAGTGGCGGACGGGGCGTCGAGCCTCTCATCCATCTCGAGGCGCGCGTCGGCGATGTCGTGGAAGCGCGTCTTCGGATCGCGGTCCAGACAGCGGCGCAGCACGCGCCGCACGGACACCGGCGTCTCGGAAGGCAGCGCGGCCCAGTCGATGTCGGCCCGCAGCACCGCCGCGAGCACGTCCGACACGGTCTCGCCCTCGAACGCCTTGCGCCCGGTCAGCATCTCGTAGACCACCGCGCCGAACGCCCAGATGTCCGCGCGCTTGTCCACGGCCTTGCCGCGCGCCTGCTCCGGCGACATGTACGCCGCGGTGCCGATCACGACGCCCGCCTGGGTCGATGCGGCCGTCAGCGTCGGCGAGCGCGTGAGATCGGGTGAAGAAGACCCATCCCGGTTGAGCGCCTTCGCCAGTCCGAAGTCGAGCACCTTGACCCGGCCGTCGGGCGTGATCTTCACGTTCGCCGGCTTCAAGTCGCGGTGGACGATCCCCCTGTCGTGGGCCGCCTCGAGCGCCTCCGCGATCTGTCGCGCAATCGCGAGCGACTCGTCCACGGGGATCGGACCGGCCGCGATCCGCTCCGCGACCGTATCCCCCTCGACGAGCTCGAGCACGAGCGCCTCGAGGTCGCCCGACTTCTCGAGGCCGTAGATCCCCGCGATGTGGGCGTGGTTGAGCGCCGCGAGCAGCTGCGCCTCGCGCTGGAAGCGCGCGAGGCGTTCCGCGTCCTGCGCGACCGACTCGGGCAGCACTTTGATCGCGACGTCGCGGTTGAGCTTCGCGTCGCGCGCGCGATAGACCTCGCCCATCCCTCCCGCGCCCAGCGGCGAGAGGATCTCGTAGGGACCGAGGCGAGTGCCGGATGTGAGCGTCACTTCAGTCCCGCGGTCCAGTTCTCGACCAGGGCGACTCGCGCGGGCTCGGCGGTCCCGGGCGGCACCGCGAGGAGGAACCGCTGGCCGTCGTGGGTCACCGCGAGCGCCGTGAAGGTCGGCATGGTGAAGAGCTTTCGCGACCGGCCGATCTCGACGCCGTCGCCGGTCGCCTTGAGCTCGACGAGGTTGGAGGTGTTGGTAGCGGGGTTTCCGTAGAAGAGCTCGAGTCCCCTTCCGGAGAACCCGCCGCCGGCCGTGCCGTCGACCGAGACCTGAGATGGAGACCCCGGCCCCGGGAAGGGAGTCACGTAGAGCTCGGCCCGGCCCGACTCGGTGGAGACGTACGACAGCCACTTCCCGTCCGGGGAGAAGGTCGGATAGACCTCGTCGAAGTCGGAGGCGATGAACGCGTGGGGCTTCTCGCCGCCGTCCGCGGAGACGGGGACGATCCATACGTCGCCTCCTGTCTTCCGCCCCGTCCCCGTCACCTCGGCCGCGAGGTATTTTCCGTCCCAGGACCAATCCGTCGGCTTCCCGACGTCGTCGAAGCGCGCGAGGACGCGTTCCGTTCCTCCGGCGGAAGGCTTGACGCAGATCTCGGTACCGAGTCCCGACCGCCTCGCATACGCGATGTGTGCCCCGTCGGGAGCCCAGATCGGCCAATCGGCGGCGGCCCCCGACGTCAGCCGGGTATGTGTGCCGCGCGCATCGAGGATCCAGACGCTCGGGTCGCCGGTCGAGGGATCCGCGATGCCGGCCGCCACGCGCTGACCGTCGAAGGAGACCGCGACGTTGGTGTACTCAGCGGGATCGCCGATGGTGTCGCCCACGGGCTTCCCCGTCAGGTCGTAGAAGCGCAGCTGGGTCTTCGGCGTCCCGACCCCCGTGGCGTAGGCGAGGAGCCCCGAGTCCGAAACGGCGAAGCTGCCGCGGAAGAAGCCGGGATCGTATTGGACTCCCTGCGCGATGGGCATGGGATCGCCCGAGAGCTTCCGCGCCGCCGGGTCGAAGCGCTGCGCGACGAGAACCCCCTCGCGCAGGTAGAGAAGGTACCCGGACGCATAGACGACGTTGGAACGCGTCTGCAGAATCTCGGTCTTCTCCCTCGCGTCGAGCGCCGCCTCGTAGATCGCGTTGATCTCGCTCTTGGCGCCCGCTCCGTGCGACGCGGCCATGTAGAGGAATCGGCGCCCGTCCGGAAGGAACGTCGCCCAGCGGTGGGTGGTCTCACCCGGGGCGAGCGTCGTTGCCGGCGCGGGCTTTCCGCCGGCGGCGGGCACGCGGAAGATGGAGTTCGTCGGATCGGGCGAGAAGAGGATGACGCCGTCCCTGTTCCAGCTTCCGCTCCGCCCCTCCGGCGCGTCACAGATCGTCAGCGCGGGGCCGCCCGAAATGTCGACCTTCTGGAGCTTGCGGTCGGCGAAGAACGCCAGGAAGCGAGAATCCGGTGACCAGAAGGGGAATCGCGCATTCTCCGCTCCGGCGATTGCCCGCGGGGCGGCCTCGGCGAGAGGCTCGAGAAACAACGTCGTCTTGTCTCCGTCGCGGACGGCGAACGTCGCGAAACGTCCGTCGGGCGAGAGCGTCAGGGATCCGCCATCCGCGTCGAGCACAGAGAACTCCGTCTTCGGCGGCGGAAGCAGGTACGACCGCATGCGGGCCGCCGGCGCCGCCGGGGCGCGCCGGAGGTAGCCGAAGGCCGCGAGCCCGGCCAGGAGAAGCGCGACCGCGGCCACGGTCCAGGCGAGCCGCTCGCGGGACCGGCGCCGCGCGAGCACGGGCGCGGGGAGGCCCGCCTGCGAGCCGCCCTCCGCGATCCACTGGAGCTGAAGCTTGACGTCGTGCGCGGTCTGGAAGCGGTCCTCCGGGTCCTTCGCGAGGCAGGTCTTCACGACGCGGTTGAGCGCGGGCGGCGTGAGCGGCGAGATCTCCGTGATCGCCGGCGGGTCGTCGCGGAGGATCGATCCGATCAGCGAGGCCTGGCTCGACCCGGTGAATGCCTTCTTCCCCGTCGCCATCTCGTAGAGCACGGCGCCGAACGCGAAGAGGTCGCTGCGCGCGTCGGCCTCCTTGCCCTCGAGCTGCTCGGGCGACATGTACTGGAACGTGCCGAGAATGGTGCCGCGCTCGGTCAGCGGCTTGCTCGCCGGCGCCTCGGTCGCGAGTCGCGACACGCTGTTCGCGACCCCGGCTCCTGCGGTGCCCGCGTGGAACTTCGCCAGCCCGAAGTCGAGCAGCTTCACCCCGCCCTTCGTCAGCATGACGTTGCCGGGCTTCAGGTCCCGGTGGACGATGCCCGCGCGGTGCGCCTTGTCGAGCGCGTCGGCCATCTCGATGCCGTAGCGAAGGAGCGGCTCGGCCGGAAGCGGGCCGCGCGCCACGCGATCCGCGAGCGTCTCGCCCTCGAGGTACTCCATGACCAGGAACTCGAGGTTCGCCTCGCGGCCGATGTCGTAGAGCGCGCAGATGTGCGGGTGCGTGATCTGAGAGATCGTCTTCGCCTCGCGCTCGAAGCGCTGCCGCATCTCCTCCGACGAGGAGAGGTGCGGCGGCAGCACCTTGATCGCCACCGTGCGCTCCAGCCGCGGGTCTCGCGCCCGGTAGACCTCGCCCATCCCGCCCGCTCCGAGCGGAGCCAGGATCTCGTAGGGACCGAGCTTCGTTCCGGCTGTCAGTGTCAGAGGGCCCAAGCCTACAACGGCTGATACGCTTCGACCGCCGCATCCGCTTCCCTTCACCGGATGCGGGAGGAGCAAGAGATGAAGATCCGCATTCGACCGTCGTCCCTGCGATTCCTTTCCGTCGCGCTCGCATTGCCTGCGGCGCTGTGTCTTCCGTCCCGTGTCGAGGCGCAGGGATGCGCCGCCCTCGGCCTGGGCTCGACCGGCCAGGAGATTCACGCCGCTCTGACCAAGGCGCTGAAGTCGGTCTCGCCGAACAAGGACGCCAACGGCGGGCTCGGCAACCAGATGTGGGCCACGGTCACCGACGCGGACGGCCGCGTCTGCGCCGTCACCTTCACCGGCGCGACGAGACTCAACCAGTGGCCGGGCAGCCGGGTGATCTCGGCGCAGAAGGCGAACACCGCGGCGGCGTTCAACCTGCCCGCCGGTTCCGGCGGCACCGTCGACGCGCTGTCGACCGCGAACCTCTGGAGCGCGGTGCAGCCCGGCGGCTCGCTCTTCGGCCTGCAGTTCAGCAACCCGGTCGACCCGGAGGCGGCCTACGGCAAGGGCGGCGACGCCGCGAAGTACGGGACGCCGCAGGACCCGATGGTCGGCCAGCCCGTGGGCGGCGTCAACGTGTTCGGCGGCGGCCTCGCGCTCTACGACGCGAAGGGCGGCAAGGTCGGGGCGGTCGGCGTCAGCGGCGACACCTCGTGCGCCGACCACAACATCGCCTGGAAGCTGCGCCGCGCGATCAACCTGGACTACCTGACGACCGCGAAGGTCAAGGGCCTCTCGCCGGCGCCGAAGCAGGACGCCATCCTCTACGACCTCGCCGACGGGAAGAGCAAGAGCGGCTTCGGCCACCCCGTTTGCGGATTCAAGGAGGATGCGGTCGACCTGCCGCCGACGCGATGAGTCAGATCTTGGATTCGGGATCCGGGATCGGGGATTCGTCGACGGGAGAGCTCTCCGCCTCCGTGTTCTGCACGAACTGATAACCGAAGCGACCCTTGACGCAGAGGTGGCCCCGCGTGACGTCGTGGTCGAGGGGTGAGGTCGCCTTGACGATGCGGTTGTCCTGGACGTGGAGCGTGAGCGTGCAGCCGACGCCGCAGTAGGCGCAGATCGTATCGGTGCGCGTCTGGCGGGCCTCGTCCCAGACTCCCGCGGCGCGCAGGTCGTGCTCGCTCTTGAACATCAGGGCGCCCGTCGGACACACGCCGATGCAGTTGCCGCAGTAGACGCAGGCCGAGTCGGGCAGAGGCGCCGCGAACTCGGTCGAGATGCGCGCGTCGAAGCCGCGTCCCGCGACCGCGATCGCGAAGGTGTTCTGGGCGTCGACGCCGCAGGCCTCGACGCACTTGTAGCAGAGGATGCACTTCGCGTAGTCGCGGACGTAGAGGTCGTTGTCGACCTTGACCGGCTGCCGCACCGTCGCGGCGGCTTTCGGATCCGCGGGGTGATGGCCCGGCACGGCGCGATCGCGCTCGCCGGCCTTCGCGGGCCTCGCCGGCGCGCCGTAGCGCTCCGGCTTCGCGTCGTAGCGCTGCAGGTAGCCCTGCGCCGCGGGCGCCGTCGACAGATCGACCGACGACGCGAGGAACTCGAGCACGAGCCGCCGCGAGAGCCGCACGCGCTCGGAGTCCGTCTCGATCTTCATCCCCGGCTCGGCGGCGCGCGAGCACGCGGGCACCAGCGTCCGCGCCCCCTCGAGCTCCACGACGCAGACGCGGCACACGTTCACCGGCGTCAGGTTCTCGAGATAGCAGAGGGTCGGCGTGTCGATCCCCAGCTTGCGGCAGGCCTCGAGGAGCGTCGAGCCCTCCGGCACGGAGACGGCGCGGCCGTCGACCGTGATCTCGACGTCGCGGGTCGTCGAGACGGCGCGTTTCACCGATGCCCTCCGTTCGAAAACAGATTGAACTTCTTCATCGCCGTCAGCACCGCGCCCGACGCCGTCTGTCCGAGCCCGCAGATCGAGGCGTCGCGCATGACCTGGGCGAGCTCCTCGAGCAGGCGCGCCTCCGTCTCGGCGGAGCCGATCGCCTTGCCGCGGGCCAGCCGGTGGAGGGCCTCTTCCTGGCGCACCGTTCCGACCCGGCAGGGCACGCACTGTCCGCACGACTCGTCGCGGAAGAACGCGGCGATGCGCAGGATCGTGTCGCGCAGGTCCGCCGTATCGTCGAAGACCACGACGACGCCGGAGCCGAGGCTCGCGCCGATCGCGCGCAGGCCCTCGAACGTCAGCGGCGCGTGGATCTCGCCGGGCGCCACGAAGCCGCCGGCGGCGCCGCCCAGGAGCACGGCCTGGAGCTTTCGGCCGCCCGGGACCCCGCCCGCGCGCTCGAGCAGCCGCGCGAGCGTCTCTCCGAACGGCACCTCGTAGAGGCCCGGGCGCGCGACGTTTCCGGAGACGCAGAAGAGCTTCGTCCCGGTCGACTGCGCCGTGCCGGTCTGCGCGTACTTCGGCCCCGCCTCGAGCACGATGGACGGCACGTTGACCAGCGTCTCGACGTTGTTGATCACGGTGGGCTTCCCGAAGAGGCCGGAGACGACCGGGAACGGGGGCTTGTTGCGCGGCTCTCCGCGGAAGCCCTCGACCGAATTGAACAGCGCGGTCTCCTCCCCGCAGATGTACGCGCCCGCCCCGCGGCGGAGCTCGACGTCGAAGGCGAAGCCGAGACCCAGCACGTCGTGTCCCAGGAGGCCCCGCGCGCGCGCGGACGCGATGGCCAGCGACAGGCGCCGCGCGGCGAGGGGGTATTCGCCGCGTACGTAGAGGTAGCCGCGCTCGCAGCCCGTGGCGAAACCGGCGATCGTCATCGACTCGATCACCGCGAACGGGTCCTCCTCCATCAGCACGCGGTCCTTGAAGGTGCCGGGCTCCGACTCGTCGGCGTTGCAGACGAGGTAGTGCGGGCGGACCGGGGCGCGGGCGACGGCCTCCCACTTCCGGCCGGTCGGGAACGCGGCGCCGCCGCGGCCGACGAGCTTGCTGTCGACGACCTCCCGGATCACGCCCTCCGGCCCGAGCTCGACCGCGCGGCGCAGGGCCTCGTAGCCGCCGTGCGCCCGGTAGTCGTCGAGGCTCTCGGGATCGACGTGGCCGATTCGCGCGAGCAGCCGCAGCTCCGGATCGCCGAACTGCGGCAGCGCCACCGGCGGCGGATCCTCGAGGGTCTCGTCGTCCGGCCCGGCGTCTCGGAGGGCCTCGAGCACGCGGTCGGCGGTCGCCGCGCCCATGCCCGCCTCGAGCGGTTTCTCCCCCGCGCGCGTGACCAGCGCCGCCGGCGCCTGCTCGCAGAGCCCGAGGCAGGGGCTGCGCAGCCACGTCGCTCCCTCGCGCGTGTTCGCGCTCCCGGACGGGCCGAGGTACTCCTCGAGGCGCTCGCAGATCTCCTCCGCGCCCTTGAGGCGGCAGACCACGTCGTCGCAGACGTGCGCGACGTGGGGCGCGCGCTTCGTCAGCGAGAACATCGCGTAGAACGACGCGACGCCGTACGCCTCGGCTGGAGGCACGGTCAGGCGCTGGCAGATGTAGGTCAACGCGCCCTCGCTGATGAAGCCCGCGCGGGCCTGCGCGGCGTGGAACGCCGGCAGGAGCAGGTGCCGCCGCGAGCGCGCCTCGTGGCCACCGCGCGCGAAGCGGCCGTCGATCTCGGGGCGGCGGCGTCCTCCCACCCAGCCGGACTCCGGCGGCCCCAGAACCTCGTCGATCGCGCGGCGCTCGGCCGAGGTGGGGCGCGCCTTGCCGAAGTGCAGATCCATCAGGCGCTTTGCGTCCCGACGCCTTGCGCGATCGCCGCGTTTTCAGCGCCATCGGTGGCGATCCGGTCGATCCGGATCGCGGTGGCCTTGAACTCGGCGGTGCCGGACCGCGGGTCGGTGGCGTCGATCGTGAGCAGGTTCGTCGCGACCTCGTCCGGGAAGTGCAGCGTCATGAACGCGAGCCCGGGCCGCAGCGTGCCGTCGATCCGCACGGGTGCGACGACCGATCCCCGTCGCGAGCTGACGCGGACGCGCTCACCCTCCTCCAGTCCAAGGCGCCGGACGTCCTCCGGCGAGAGGTCCAGCGACTCGCCGCGCCGAAGCGGGGACTCGTAGCCCCCGGTCTGGACGCCCGTGTTGTACGAATCGAGCCGGCGGCCGGTCGTGAGGCGGATCGGGTACTCCTCGTCGAGCTCGTCGACGGGCGGCTCGAAGTCGACGGCCGAGAACGGAGCCCGCGGCCCGCGCACCGGCTCCTCCCAGAGCCGCGCGTGGAGGAACTTCTCGCCCGGGTGGCTCTCGTCGTAACACGGCCACTGGATGCCGTTGTACGCCTCGAGCCGCTCGTAGGACATGCCCGCGTGCATCGGCGAGAGCGACCGCAGCTCGTCCCAGACCTCCTCGGCCGTGGGATGTCCCCAGTCCCGTCCCATCTTCCTCGCGAGGTCGCAGAGGATTTCGATGTCCGTGCGGGCGCCGGCGGGCGGTTCCATCGCCTTGCGGACGCGCTGCACGCGCCGCTCGCTGTTGGTCACGGTCCCCTCCGACTCGCTCCAGGAGGCGGCCGCCGGAAGGACCACGTGCGCGAGCTGCGCCGTCTTCGTCAGGAAGATGTCCTGGACGACGAGGTGCTCGAGGTTGGACATCAGCCTCACGGCCCGGTGCTGGTCCGCCTCGGACTGGCACGGGTTCTCGCCGATGGCGTACACCGTCGTCAGCTCGCCGCGGTCCATGGCTTCGTACATCTGCGACAGGTGCCAGCCGTACTCGTGCGGGAGCGAGACGCCCCACGCCTTCTCGAACTTCGCTCGCACGGCGGGATCCTCGACGTCCTGGAAGCCCGGGTACTTGTTGGGGATCGCGCCCATGTCGCCGCCGCCCTGCACGTTGTTCTGGCCGCGCAGCGGGTTCAGGCCCGAGCCGTAGCGGCCGACGTGTCCCGTCAGGAGGGCGAGGTTGATCAGCGCCACGACGTTGTCGGTCGCGTTGTGGTGCTCGGTGATCCCGAGCGTCCAGCAGATCTGCGCGCGGTCGGCGCGGGCGTACGCGTGGGCGAGCTCGCGGATGTGCTCGCGCGGGACTCCCGTCGCCCTCTCCGCGAACTCGAGCGTGTAGGACTCGACCTTCGCGCGGTACGCGTCGAAACCGGTCGTGGCGCGATCGATGAAGGTCCGGTTGTGCAGGCCGGCGGCGATGATCTCCCGTCCCACCGCGTTGGCGAGCGCGATGTCCGAGCCGACGTCGATCCCCAGCCAGGCGTCGGCCCACTGGGCCGAGCCGGTGCGTCGCGGGTCGACGACGTAGAGCTCCGCCCCGTTGCGGATGCCCTGCAGGACGTGGTGGAAGAAGATCGGATGCGTCTCGCGCGCGTTCGATCCCCACAGGACGATGACGTCCGCCTCCTCCATCTCCTGGTAGGAGCTCGTCCCGCCTCCCGCTCCGAACACCGTCGCCAGACCGACGACGCTGGGAGCGTGTCAGGTTCGGTTGCAGGAATCGACGTTGTGGCTGCCCACGACCTGGCGGGCGAACTTCTGAGCCAGGAAGTTCATCTCGTTGGTGGCCTTGGAGCAGCTGAACATCCCGAACGACCGGCCGCCTCGGCCCGCCGCCCGGCGGAAGCCCGCGGCCGCGGCGTCGAGCGCCTCGTCCCAGCCGGCGGGCGCGAGCGCGCCGTGGCGCCGGATCAGCGGCTGCGTCAGACGCGTGTAGCTCGGTTTCATGACGCCTCCTCTCGAAAAAAAAGCGCAGCCAATTCTAAGGTATCGTCGACCGTGCAACCCACGGAGGAACACTATGCGGAGACTCTCCGCTTCGACGATTCTTCTCGCGATCGTGAGCTCCGGAACGCTCCTGCTCACGTCGTGCGCGGGCAAGCCTTCGTTTCAGTTCGCGTCCGACCCCGCCGCCCGCTTCGACAGCCTCAAGACCTTCGCCTGGTACGAGGATCCCTCGTTCGTGGTGCCGCGCGGCGGCTCGGTCGTGGACGGCCAGTTCATCGACCGGAGCATCCGCGACGCGGTCGATGGCGATCTCATGAAGAAGGGCTTCACGAAGGCCCCCAGCGGGAAGGCGGACTTCTCCGTCGCGTATCACGTCGACCAGGCCGGCGTCGTGAGCCAGGACAAGTTCGGCGGCTACGACTGGTGGAGCGGATACATCTACGTGGGCGCGAAGTACCGGAAGGAGGGTTCGCTGACCCTCGACGTCCGGGACGCCGGCAACAAGCTCATCTGGCGCGCCAACAAGACGGCGATCATCGGCACGAACCCGGAAGCGGTCAGGCGCGACATCGACGACGCGGTGGGCGACCTGCTCTCGAAGTTCCCGCCGAAGACCGCGGGCGAGCGAGGCCAGTAGAAGGCGCGCTCAGCGCGGCGCTCCGGCGTAGACCATCCGCTTCGTCCCCTCGACGCCGGCCTTCCTGAGCAGCTCCGCGGACTCCTCCGGCGACAGCCGGCGCCCGATCGGCTGCTCGGAATCCGCCAGGAGGTAGGCCGCCATGGCGACGACGGCCGTGTCGGCCGCGAGGAGCCGCGGGTCGATCTTGTCGAGCGTGTCGGTCACCGCGTGGTGGTTCGTGTCGTAGTCGCCGTCCTCGACCCAGAGCGTCATGGCCGGTACTCCCACCACCATGAACGGCGCGTGGTCCTGATCGAAGCTCGCATCGAGCGTCGTCCCCGTGGCGCCGAAGGACGCGAGCGGCGCGAGGAGCCGCCGCACCGGCGCCTCGAGATCCCCACGGCCGTGCAGCCCGATGCCGCGCGGCGCCTGCGCGCCGGAGTCCATCACGAGGACGGCGCGGAGGCGGTCGAGCTCCGCCTCGTGCGCCTTCACGTACGCGCGCGAGCCCAGGCACGCCTCCTCCTCGCCGGAGAAGAAGGCGAAGCGGATGGTGCGCCGCGGCGCGATGCCCAGGGACTTCAGGATCCGCGCCGCCTCGAGGACCGCGGCGACTCCCGAGCCGTCGTCGTTGGCGCCTTGCGCCGGATCCCAGGAGTCGAAGTGCGCGCCGATCAGGACGACCTCGCCGCCGGGAGCCGCGCCCGGCAGGTCCGCAATCACGTTCCTCTCCCGATACGGGCTCGTGTCGAAGATGTTGCGGAGATCGAGCGCGAGCTTTACCGCGCCCTTCCCCAGAAGGCGCCGAAGAAGCAGCGAATCCTCCTTCGCGACCGAGATCACGGGAAGCGGGGCGCGCGGGTAGAGGCCGAACGCGGAGGTGTAGACCATCCGGTGCGGCTTGTCGGAGGGGATCAGCATCGCCGCCGCGCCGGCCTCGGCGAGTCTCTTCGCCAGCGCCGCGCGCATCACGAAGGACGGGTCGACGCCGATCTTCTGCGGATCGACCAGCACGGCGGCGCCCTTGACGCCCGTCGGGAGCGCGACGTCGCCCTTCGCGGGCGAGCCGAGATCGAGGAGCGGCGCCTGGATCTCCACCTCCGTTCCCGGCACCCAGCCGTAGGCGCCGACGACGAGCGCGCGGGCGGACTCGGGCGGGCTCGTGATGCGGCCGCTCGCGGGCCCGCGCGTCCAGCGGGCCTCCAGCGGATACTCCTCGAACCGGGCATTCGCGTACCCCGCCTTCTTCAGCTCGGAGAGGATCAGCTCCGACGCGGCACGAAGCTCCCTCGAGCCCGTGACGCGGCCGCCGACGGTATCGGTCAGAGTCTCCAGAAACGTCATCGCGCCGCCGCGGCTGGCGGCGCCCGCGATGCGCGCGAGCGGGTCGTCCTGGGCGAGACCCGGGGAAGCGACCAGGAGCAGCACGAGCAGACCGCGAGCGACTCTCATTTCTTCAGCGCCTCCGTCCAGTTCGTCACGACCGTGATCGGCGAGAGCTGCTGGGGAATCCCCCCGTTGACGAGAAAGCGCTTGCCGTCCTTCGAGACGTCGTAGCGAAAGCCCATCCCCATCAGCCGCGACTGAAAGAGCGGACGGATCGCCCCGACCTCGAAGCTTCCGGTCGCGGTCCTCACCTCGGCCGCCATCAGGCGATTGTCCGGAGCGAAGAAGAAGAGTGCGGTCCCGTCCTGGCTCCAGCGCGGCTCGACGCCCCCGCTCTGCGAGACCTGCCAGCGCCCACCCGGATCCGGAAACGTCGTGACGAAGATCTCGAAACGTCCGCTCTCGTCGGACATGTACGCCACGTACCTTCCGTTGGGCGAGACCTGGGCCAGCGCCTCGAAGGCCGCCGTTGCCGCCACCGGCCGGAGGGTCGGCTCCCCCTCCAGCTGCAACGAAAGGACATCGTCCCGCTGCTGCTCCCCTCTCTTCGCCATGAGGAGAAAACGTCCGTCGGGAGAGAAGGAGGTCGGCACCTCGAGGAACCGTGAATCCGTCGACACGATCCTTTCGGCCGCCCCCTCGACGTCTCGCAGGACGATGTCGTACCCCGCGTTACGCTGCTGGGCCTTGCTATACGCGACCCGCCTGCCGTCCGGGGACCATACCGGCCACCACTTGTCTCCCGCTCCGGCCGTGAAGCGGCTCCGCGTGCCGGACGCAAGGTCGATCATCCAGACGTCCGACACGCCGGTGCGCAAGTCGACGATCGACGCGGCCACTCTCGACCCGTCGGGCGAGATCGCGGGGCTCCCGCCGCTGAAGTACTCGGCCGGCTCCCCGACGATGGAGAGGACGTTGCCGTCGCGGTCGATCCAGCGCAGAACCGAGGTCGTCGAGCTCTTGCCGGTCTGGTAGGCGAGGATGCCGTTGTCCGATGCCGAGAACACGCCGCGGCTGAACCGCACGTCCATCAGGATGTCCGGGGCCACCACCGCCGGCTCGCCCTGCGTCTCCAGGCGCCCGAGGTCGAAGCGCTGAGCCACCAGCGCCCCCTCGCGAACGTACAGGAGGTGGCCCGAGGCGTACACCGCATTGGAGGCCACGCTGACGACGACCTTCGACTCCTTCGAGTCGAGCGCGCCGACGCGGATCTCCGGGTTTTCCCCCGAGCCCGCGCCGCTGCGACGCAAGAGATAGAGGAAGTGCCGTCCGTCCGGCAGGAAGCGGGGGTAACGGTGCGTCTCCTCGTGGCCTTTCTCGTCGAACGCGGTCGCCACCACCGGAGTTCCGCCCGTGGCGGGGATCCGAAAGATGGCGCCCGTCGCATCGGGCGTGTAGAGGATCACCCCGTCGCGGTTCCAGGTCCCGCCCCGGTCCTCGCTCGCGTCGGCCAGCCGGAAGACCGGGCCGCCGTCCGCCGCGATCTTCTTGAGCGCCCGATCCGCGAAGAAGCCGACGAACCGTCCGTCCGGCGACCAGAAGGGCCGCTCCGCGCCTTCCGTGCCGGCGAGCGGACGCGCCGAGGGTTCGGCGAGGTCGCGCACCCAGAGCTGATTGGCGCCCTCGCCCTTCCGAGCGGTGAAAACGAGGCGAGCCCCGTCCGGCGAGATCTCGACGGGCCCGGCGTTCAGGTGGGTGGAGATCAGATCGCTGCCATCGGGCGGGAGGACCGAGGCTCGAATGACCGGGAGCGCGGCCGGCCGGCGAAGAGACGCCGGGACGAGAGCGGCCGCGGCGAGGGCGAAGGCCACGGCGAGGAGCCACGCGAGCGTCTCGCGGCCGCGTCTCCTCGACGCGACCACTGCCGGGGCCGCAACGCCGGCCGACGAGCCCTCCGCGATCCACTTGAGCTCCTTGGCAACGTCACCCGCGCTCTGCCAGCGGTCCTCGGGGTCCTTCGCGAGACACGTCTTGACGACCCGATCGAGCGCCGGAGGCGACATCGGCTGAGCCGCCGAGATCGACGGCGGATCCGCCGTCATGATCGACGAGATCAGCGACGCCTGGCTCGCGCCCGAGAACGCCTTCCTCCCCGTCGCCATCTCGTACAGGACCGCGCCGAACGCGAAGATGTCGGTCCGCGCGTCGGCGTCCTTTCCCTCGAGCTGCTCCGGCGCCATGTACTGGAACGTCCCGAGGATCGTCCCCTCCTGCGTCAGGTTGTGCTGAGTCGGCAGCGAGGTCAGGCTCGACTGCGGACCCGGCGCCGCCATCGCCTTCGCCAGGCCGAAGTCCAGAAGCTTCACGCCCGACTTCGTCAGCATCACGTTGCCGGGCTTCAAGTCCCGGTGCACGATCCCCTGCCGATGCGCCTTGTCCAGCGCGTCGGCGATCTCCTGCCCGAACCGAAGCGTCTGCTCCAGAGGCAGCGGACCCTTCGCCAGCCGGTCCGAGAGCGTCTCTCCCTCGAGCAGCTCCATCACGAGGTACTCGACGCCGTCCTGGCTCCCGACGTCGTGAAGCGCGCAGATGTGCGGATGCGAGAGTTGCGAGATCGTCTTCGCCTCGCGCTCGAAGCGCTGGCGCGAGTCGGCGGACGCCGAGAGATGCGACGGCAGGACCTTGACCGCGACCGTTCGCTCCAGCCGCGTGTCCTTCGCCTTGTAGACCTCGCCCATCCCGCCTGCGCCCAGAGGCGACAGGATCTCGTACGGACCAAGACGGGTCCCTGCGTTGAGGGTCAAGTTGGTTGAAAGACTATAACTTCCGGACGATTGACCCGCATTCGGTGCATCGGCCGATTGCCGCCGCCGCGAGTTTGTGAAAAGGTGTGCGGCTTCGAGGAGGTGCTTCATGGCTCTGCGACTCGGCGACTCGGTGCCCGACTTCGAGGCGGACTCGACCGAGGGCAGGATCAAGTTCCACGAGTGGCTCGGCGACAAGTGGGCAATCCTCTTCTCCCACCCCAAGGACTACACGCCGGTCTGTACGACCGAGCTCGGCTACGTCGCGAAGATCAAGCCGGAGTTCGAGAAGCGCGGCGTCAAGGTCATCGGCCTGTCGGTGGACCCGCTCAAGGATCATGAAGGCTGGATCCACGACATCAACGAGACCCAGAACACGAAGGTCAACTTCCCCATGATCGCGGATCACGACAAGAAGGTCTCCGTCCTCTACGACATGATCCATCCGAACGCGTCCGAGAATTTCACGGTCCGATCGGTGTTCGTCATCGGCCCGGACAAGAAGGTCAAGCTGACGCTGACGTATCCCGCCTCGACGGGACGCAACTTCGACGAGCTGCTTCGCGTCATCGACTCGCTGCAGCTGACCGCGAACTATCAGGTCGCGACGCCGGTCAACTGGAAGACGGGCGAGGACTGCATCATCACGGCGGCGGTTCCGGACGCGGATGTCCCGAAGAAGTTCCCCAAGGGCTCGCGGACGATCAAGCCGTACCTGCGCTACACGCCGCAGCCGAACACGTAGGCTCGGCGCGTCGGAGGAGTCGACGAGGAGGGCGGGCGCCGGGCCCGCCCTTTTTCTTCGGGCCGGCGCCGCCCCCAACTCAGCGGTCGCGCTTCAAGAGCGAAGTCCAGTTCGTGACGACGATCGCGCCGGCCGGCTCGGATTCCGGCGCGCGGCGGACCACGAGGATCCGCTGGCCGTCGGGCGAGACGTCGTAGGGATGGCGGGAGAACTGGACCTCTCCCGTGGTGCCGAGCGCGAGCGGGAACAGGGGCTGGGGATCGCCGATCTCGAGACGGTCGCCGTTGCCTCGGAAGGTCGCGGACATCAGCATTTCGTCTTGGGCCGCATAGAACAGCTCCGAGCCGTCGCCCTTCCAGACCGGCGTCTGCCCTCCGCCGACGGAGACCTGCCGCTTCGGCCCTCCGGCTCCCCCGACGGCTTGAACGTAGACCTCGCGCTTCCCGGATTCGCTCGAGTCGAAGGCGCACCAGCGGCCGTCCGGAGAGATCGCCGGATGCTCCTCGGAAAACGCGGCGTTCTCGCTGAGGCGGACGGCGGCGCCTCCGGCCAGCGGGGCCAGGATGCGGACGTAATTGGCTCCCTCGGACGCGTCGTAGAGGATCGCCTTCCCGTCGGGAGAGACCGTCGCAAAAATCTTGTCCTGCTTCGTACGGGCGAGGACCTTCTCGGGTCCTCCGCTCGCCGGGCGCTCGTACAGATCATAGAAGCCGGCGTGATCGGAGGAGTACGCCAGACGCTCGCCGTCCGGAAACCAGGCCGGACAGAACTCGTCGGTGCGCTCCGACGTGACCCGGGTGCCGGTTCCGCGCGCCGAATCCAGGACCCACACGTCTTCGTTCTGCCCGTGCGTCGGATCGCGAATCGTCACGGCGATTCTCCGGCCGTCGGGCGACACGCGAACGTCCTCGTATCCGCCGATCTCCCCCACCGTTCCGAGCACGCGCCCCTTGCGGTCCAGCCAGACGAGCTGGCGCCGCATGGCCCACGGCAGATAGGCGAGGCGGCCGCCGGCGGCCGAGACCGCCAGAAGGTTGTCCTCCGTTCCGTACCGGACGCCCTGGAGGAGCGGCTGCGCCTCTCCGATGAGCTTCAGACTGCGGGGATCGAAGCGCCAGGCGAAGAGCGCGTTGTCCCGCGCGAACAGAAGGTAGCCGGGCTGCGCGAAGATGGCGTCGGCGTCGACGTGAAAGAGGGCACGAGCCTGTTTCGAGCCGACTTCGCCGAGCATCGCCGAGGTCTTCTCCGGGTCGCCGTTGCGCGCCACGAACACGAAGTGCCGCCCATCCGGAAGAAACGCGGGATGGAAGTGCGCGACCTCGCCTTTCGACGCTTCGATGGTCGTCACGGGCTGCGGCGTTCCTCCGGAGGCGGGCACCGACATGATCGGGCTGCCGAACTCGCTGGTGAAGTAGATGGAGCCGTCTCGATTCCACGCGCCGAAGAACCCGCTGCCGCTCGGGGCCACGGTCTGGACCGGACCGCCGTCGGCACTCACCCTCTTGAGCTTGCCCTCCGCGAAGAACGCGACCTCGCGCCCGTCCGGAGACCAGAAGGCGCCGCGTGCGTTCTCCGTGCCGGGAATTCCGCGGATCGCGAGGTCGTCGAGTGAGCGTACCGCGATCGAGGTCGTTCCTCCCGGATGTTGCAGGTTCAGGAGGAGGCGCCGCGCATCCGGGGAGAGCAGGGGCGTCCCGAGGAAGCCCTGGCCCGCGGAAGGCATGACGGTGAAGCGCAACGAATCCTCCGGCGGCCGCGCCTCGCGCGCAGTCCACGCCGTGAGGGCCGCGGCGACGGCGGCGACCGTCGCGATCGCCGCGACGGCCCAGGCGAGGCGCTCGCGGTGGCGCCGCCTGCCCACGACCGCGGCCGGCGCCGCGACGCCGGCCGCCGATCCCTCGCCGATCCATTTCAGCTCGCGCGCGATGTCCGCGGCCGACTGCCAGCGGTCTTCGGGGTCCTTCGCGAGGCAGGTCTTGACCACTCGGTCCAGCGCCGGCGGCGACATCGGCTGCGCGGCGGAGATCGACGGCGGGTCCGCCGACATGATCGCCGTGATCAGGGACGCCTGGCTCGCCCCCGTGAACGCCTTCCGCCCCGTCGCCATCTCGTAGAGGACGCAGCCGAACGCGAAGATGTCGGTCCGCGCATCCGCGTCCTTGCCCTCCAGCTGCTCGGGCGCCATGTACTGGAACGTCCCCAGGATCGT
>Ga0070690_100000026_pt1 | contig 69283 bp, 103 predicted proteins | sample KBSS33HmetaG_FD_64671 | JGI IMG/M metagenome (GOLD analysis project Ga0070690, IMG submission 64671) | Switchgrass rhizosphere microbial communities from Kellogg Biological Station, Michigan, USA - KBS S3-3H metaG | ecosystem: Host-associated > Plants > Roots > Rhizosphere ... | reverse complement strand
GCCAGGGCCTGAGCTAGGAGGAGCGGACAGGTGTAGACGGGCCAGGACAGGTGCCACGAGAGCGTCCCAGGCAGGGAGGTCGCCAATCGCTACCAGCTTCATAAGGTCGTCATCGCGGTCCGTCACGACATAATCAGTACGCAGCGGTAGGGCGCCCACCCGGATAGCCTGTTGGAGGAGCTGACGGGAATACCGTTCGCCGACTAAGGTACCCGAGACGGGGGAGTCTTCGCCGCCGATTTTTACGCCAAATGTGTCGTGCGATTCGTCAGGTAACCATGACGCACGGGCGACGGCGCCGGAGCGGTCGCGATAGATGATTTCGTCTGCCGAATTGCCGACACGGAGCCAAACGGGGATGCTGCGGTAGGTTTCCATTTACAGTCTCCTTTCAAGGTTATGTGCTATTTACTTGTACTAACCGTTCCTACACCTTAAAGTCGCCATGCTCAAGCTTCAATGCCGTACCAGAAGACAGGATAGACGCGAACGGATGCGATGGGTTAAAGAATAGTACACCGGTCGCGGCGCCGTACCCCACTATTACCATAATGTGTGTGCCGTCTGGTATATCGTTCACACCGTTTGAGAACGTCGTAGAAATGGCGCCCGCTGCCCCTAGATAGTAACGTTGTCCAGCCACAACCCCGGTAAATGGTACCTCGCCGAATGTGTAATATACGCCGTCCGAACCCTTAGCCCATAATGGCCATAGAGCGGTAACGGAATCGCCTAGACCAGCGGCGGCTAGTACACCGGCAGAGGACCACTTGAGGATGTTTGAATTGGACCCGCCAGTCCATGCGATAGACGAGACGATTGACGAGTGAGTATGCGGCAGGGTCGTATAGAGAGAGGTCGGAATGTGAGCGGTGCCATCGAGCTGTACGATTTGATTGGCACCCGTACCAACCGGAAGATATGCCGCTGTATCTAATCCTAATACCGATCTGGCTGTAGCTTGGTCGCCGTCGTCAATGAATAGATTGCGCGAGCCGCCAGCGCCCCACGAGATAGGAGCTGTATTATTGGCGCTATTGGAAGTGACTAAGACGCGTGTGACGGTATTAGGCCCGGCATTGAATCGTCCGCGACCACGTTCGAAAGTGTACGGCGTGGTCGTCTTATCAATGCATTCGTATGGGAACGTATCGCCGTCGGATAGCACACCGGAGTTGAACGTACGAAAGCCGGGAAGAGCGGCGCCACAAGCGTAGTCGCCTGTGCCAACAGTGGAAGTGGAAACGCCGACTAGAGCCGGTGATTTATCGTTAGCCATGGTTGCTATCTCTCGGCGCTTTTCTTGTCGTCTCCGTATCTGGTTTTAAACTTACTATGCGGCCGTACGGATTCCGCCGCCTTAACCCCTTCCTCGAATGACGCCTCCGCTAGCACTCGCAAGGTGTCAGGATCGGCGACGTCTAGAGTCGACTTGCTGTGTGACGTGTACCAAGCGTCGAAGATAGCGCGTTGATCGTCGGTTAAAATAGACATTTTCTAGTCCACCACTATACCGTCACCATCGTAAGCAGATAAGTTGCGGAGAGTTTCTTTTATTGGTCTAAACTTAATAGTAATTGTGCTGCGGCGTGGAGGTGGTGGTGCCGGAGGAGGCATAGGCTTACGTACGCCTTCAGGCAACGGTGTAGGTTCCTTACGTTCGCCCATTTTAATGATCACCTTATCTTAGTTTAATTCATCGCTACAATCGAACCGTCAACTGTGTAAACTTGCGTGTACGGGGCAAATACCACTACTCCACCGACAGCCATAAGCCCTAAATGTGGACTATCGTTAATAGTCATTAGGCCGTATACGGTCTTTTGTGCTATCACAGCCGGATCGGCGGGATTTTCTATCCACAATACGCCACGTGAATTTCCTCTAGTAGCACGAATCGCACGGAGAGAACCTAATAAGTCAGACTCCTTAACAGCGGCGATGGAAAACTTCTGCTGATCTAATGGCGTACGTACGGCCGAATATGTTTGACGGCCAGCTGTCTCTAGTCGCACAGTCGGTTCGTTGAATCCGATTGAACTATTGGACGCTGACACGCCACGCGGGAATTGATAACACGACGGCGGAGCGCCATTGATAGAGGAGAAGGACGCTAAGATCATGCGACCGATGTCTAGATAGCCGTCCGGATTGTCTGGATCGATAAAATCAAACCGCCAATATCGAAATGATGATCCGCCAAAACCTGCGGAGCTGAAATCGATATGCGGGATTTTAGATATACCAACAGCTTTCAACCCATCGACTGGTGCTAATGGTATGTCATGAGCCGATCCTGTGCCTAGTCCTATTACAGTATCATACACCGGTGATATTGTAGGATCGGGGTTATTTCCGCCTCTTTTACGAATCGCAGCGAATGTACTGGCATTTGTCATTCCGAAGTAGTGTAGATGTAAGGCGACTGGCGTTCCGAAATCTAATACAACATATGCACCAGATGAGGCTACAGCCGATCCGCCACCGGGAGCGTACAAGACGCTTAGATCAGTAAATCGCGTGCGGTCGCTGGGTTGATCGGTTTGTAGATACGATAACGGCATAGATCCGGCCGTGACGCCGCCGACTAGTACAATAGAATCGGATAGGGCAGGGCTAGCGATAATCGGCGATGACATAATGATTATTACCCTTATTTGCCCCTGTTTTGCCTTCTTATCGCCACGTTATAGCCACTACTGCCCTATCAATCCGTTGGACGATTTGACTAAACGAGTGTAGTAGAAGATCCCTGTTAGTCCCGTATTTGAAGCTGTATTGGCGTCTACAAAAGTACCGAGCGATACCGGGTTAGCGCCTAAAACCTTTGAGTTGACCTGAAACCAAAAGATCCCGTCGAGTGAGATCTTATACGCTATCGTCTTAGAGCTTGATACGTAGGTGATTTCTTGCCAGTGTGTGAGACCGGCTGTCAAGAGCGATCCCCAAGTAAGCGGCCCACCGGCTGTGCCAGCATAGGCCGACGTGTAAGAGGTCTTTGTTACATAGACCGGGGTACCGTTGCCGTTACCTTCTAGGACGAACGACAGAGCGGTGGGTGTGGCCTCTGTGCCGGTTTCTAGGACCGCAAGGCCACAGGCATTCGCTGAGTTTGATGCGAAACATGATACTTTGGCGCCAAACGTCCAATCCGTTGCGGCGGGCGGCGTACACCACCTAACGTGGACATTGGTTGTTTCAGCGCCGATTGTGATCTGGCGAACATCGCCGGTCAAAGCTTGAGTGCTTGAGCCTTGATTACCCCAGCGCCAAGTTCCGGATTCTGTAGCCGTAAGGAATTCATCTGTGCAAGGGGCGTCTGTATTTGACGACGGTATACGATCGGTGCTATATTTTGAGCCGCCGGGGCCGTTTGTTTTGGAGTTGCCTAGTGCCACGGTCGTGGACGTTGTGCCGGTGGGAATCTGGCCGATAGTCGTGACGCCGGATATGTCCGTGAACGCCGGTTGAGCTTTTGTGTATGCCCCTGTGGCCGAATTATAAGCCGTAAAGAATTGGTTTGCTACAGCGGTCGTGTTCGCCGGAAGAGCGTTAGCAAGCATACCAGCGGTAACGGTCGCGGTGTCGCCGGTTGTAACGACAGTTCCGCTCACATTCGGTAGAGTAATCGTACGGTCGGCAGTCGGATCGGTCACGGTCAGAAAGGTCTCGAAGGCATCGGACGTTGCACCCTCGAAAAGGATACCGTTATTGCCGAACGCTTCTTGATTAGCTGACATACCTTGATTTGTAGACAGAGAGATACGCGTTTGACTACCGGAAAGCGGCATGCCGGTATCTGTCATACCGCCAACAAGGGTCGCGGGAAGAGTAGTCGAGATCGCTCCGACAGGCGGAATGGCTTGACTGTCAGCAGTGTAGAATGGGTAAAAAAGAAGCGCCGGATTAGCGGTATTCGACCACGTAGCTGCGGATTGATCGAGATAGATGCCGCCCTGAAGAGGGGATGCGATGAAGGTTATATTGCTAGGCCAAGTAGGCGCGCCGGACTGAGGTGCAACGATAATCGCCTTACCGGTAGTGGAACTACGACGAAGGAACCAAGAGTGAACAAAGGTTGCGTGGTCTACATTACCGAGCCAAAGAGAATAGGCGTTGTCTGTATTACCGCGTTCTAGTTGGCACCGCGTGAACGTCACTTCGTTAACGTTGTAGTTGCCGTTGACGTTCGATCCAATCGTAACAGCATTAGCGGAGGTAGACGAAGGGTTAATGATATTAACTAGTTCCCAAGTTTGTTGGAACGGCGCACCACCGCCACCGCCGCCACCGGCACCGGTATAGGTTCCATCGGCATCAATTGCGATTGCGGTACCCGTCCACTGGATGAGGTTCATTCGACGTACGTCTTGTTGGAAGGAGCGATAGGAGTGGATAAGCTGAGCGGCGAGACCGCCACCGTCAAGCGTGAAATCGCTGAGATTGATCCCCTCAATCGGGCCGTGAATTTCGATCATTCGCCCGCCTGCCGATCCCACCCAGACGAGTCGAGTAGCGCCAGAGATCGCCGTCATGTTGATACCGTCGGGGCCGGTACCGCAACCGGTTAGGGTAATACCGTTGCGTGTGCTCGCGGTCGTGGTCGTCGCATTGCCTAGTGTAATTGTAGCGGAGATACTTATTCCGTTGCCGCACGGTAGTACGACGGTGCCGCCGGAAGCGGGCAGGGCAGCAATAGCGGCGGCGATACCGGCATCGTTGGTTGCGGCCGAGCTACTTACACCGACGCCATAGTCGGCAGCGTATACTGCCCAGCTTATAGCCGGTGTGGCGAGCGAAGCGTATCCACTGAATAACTCAGACTGGTAGATGAAGTTGTCTCGTGTAGCTCCAGCCCGTTGGAAGATAAATGCGTCTGTTGGTTGTATGCTCGATACGTGCGGCAGGCCGGTGATAGGTATGTCCTGAGCATGGGCGTTAGTGCTACAAACGAATACCGCCAACGTAGCCGCCGCTATACTGACAATTTGATTATACCTATGTTGCACATACCCTCCGTCTAATATAGAAAGGTTTAGTATGCCCTGGTCATCGCCCAGATCATACAGATTGCTACGGCAAACACCCCGACTAAAAACCACAGCATTGGTATCTACCCCGCTTGGATTGGCATCCACCGACCGGCAGCGATCGAAGCGGCTACCGCGCCCGGGCCGTAATCGCTAAGTTCGTTGGCGCCGTCGTGCAGCCGGTAGACGCCTTGACGCGGCCGCCACTCCAGAGTGCCGACGAATCGGTTGGCAGTCCGGCTTGTGATCAGGTAGGAGCCACAGAGAGAGTCAGCAGCCACAGGAGCGCCTCCTTCTTTCGGGTCTCTCAGACAGCAGCGATCTTACCACGTACCGAGGGCCTTGTGTCCAGTCAGAAAGTGTGGTAGGGTGATCCTACCCTCTCACATCTGTCCCGCCCCCTGGACACGCTCCGGGGGGACTCTTTCCTCTCCCCTATTACTGCTTAATTGCCAATCTTCAACCTATCACCCGTCACCGTGTCGACAACTAATTTATCCAACGTCGCGGTATCAATAATCAACCCGGACACACGCGGCCCCCACAGCGTATATTCTACAACATCCGGTTGGCTAGGATCGGATGCCACGGTCTCGACTAGACCGATGATGACGAATTTCCTGCCAGATATGTCGTAACGTACAACGGTGGCACCTGCCGCCGACCCTGGCACTTCCTCTTTATATGTCAAAGTGATAGTGTCGAGTAACCAATGCTTGAATAGTCCTTCTACAACTCTGACCTTATATATATCCGCCGACTGTCCATATACTAATTGACGGCGGATAGATTCTGCTTCGGCCGCAGATTGATCATACCGCAAGGTGAGGATTTGTACGTCGGACGCGAGCGGATAATCTTTCACTATTGACAGGTCCGTCCCGGGCGCTACGAATGAATCAGGGCGACTTAATAGCTCTCTATCTGCCGTCGTTAACGATGTTGACAATTGCGCTGGCGGCTGCGTCTGCCAGACGTGATTGTACCCCACTCTCTGACGTTTGCTCGGTTCCGGTGTAGGTTGACGGGAAAGCGAGCCATAGACGATTTTATTCTGATTGATATCCTCAGTCGATACACCTGGTAGGTCTAATCGGCCTAGGGTTAGTTGCCCTTGACGGTTGAATGTCCATGAGCACCCGTCCATGAGTGAGTCGATAGCATCGCCGATGGTTTGGGATGAGTTGATGAAAATACCATGCGGCGACGGATCTTTGATATTGAGATCTGACACGGAAGAGAGGTCTACGCCGGTGGGGTAAGGCGTCCCACCGTACAGTGCCGCTATCCGGACGGCTATGTCAGCTTTGCGATTCACATACCCTAACCCATCCGGCGAGCCGACCCCCGTATCCCCTTGGACGTCCGCTGTCATTGTCGCTGTCACGTTCACATGCGCAAAGACATAACCGCGGTAGAGATCAACGGTGTAATCTACGCCGGCCACTAACGCTAGCCCCGCGTGCCGCACTGCTAGAAACGCTTGCATCGGCCGATGATGAGCTTGGAATATGATAGTGCTCGGCGCGTTAGGATCGACTAGCTGAAGAGGGATCTCAGCGGGGTACTTTAATTCACCGATAGCGACAGGTTTCACCTTACCCAGACATTGTGACTGTTGCCAGTCGCCGGTATCCCACGATGCACCGTTTAGGGTAATCGCCCCGCGCACACCAGTTTGATCGACAGACGTGGTGCCTACCGATTCCGGGAAGGTGTAATAGGCGTACAGACCAGTATATGCTCCGCCTGTGGCACATGGGTAGGACAGATACATATTCAATGCCACGTCGCCAAGTGTACGCGCCACAGACCACAGACGTAATTCTGAAATCGTGGCATTGGCGAGTGTGAAGGCAGTCGCCGCGGTCGTGAATGTTCCGGTGACGGCGACAGACCCGCGCAACGTGCGATTGATGTAAAGATAGAGGAAGCCGGCAGTGACATCGAGGGTGATAGCGACTTGAATCCACGTACCGGATGGGACGGTTAGATTATCGTCGAATTTGAATATCGTCCCGGCATTGTTGACGGCGAACGCTGTGAGATAATTAGACCCGTTCGTATTGTAATAGATGCCAAAGCATCCCGCGGTTGTACCTTGCCAGCCGATTAGATCACGGCGGGTAGACGAATCGGATGATGGTTTAACCCAGGACTCTATGGATTTCGACCCGGACGGTGTGGTGATAGTGGCGGTTGCGGCAGGGGTAGATGGGGCGGATAAAGTAATAGCCCCGGTCGTGTATAGTTCCGACTGTAGTGGGATCTGAAAATTCTGCTGCAAGTCGCGAATAGAGAGATCTATTCTAGCCGGGTCCCATGTGATACCGCCACATGTACCTTTGAAGATTTGCGGTGGCGGAGAGAATGCAGCGTCTTTAACCGTTACATAGATATCGATCTCACAGCCGATCCAAGATAGTCGAGTCAAATTGTCGTAATCGCCATCGGCGGCGACGAACGATATTACACCGAACGATGGAATAGATCTAACGGATGGTAGTTGTGTCTTGCCGTCTACCGTCTGCTTGGGGATAGGTAGCTGACCGAGCCCACCCCATAGCGAATATTGGATATTATACGAGGATAGCAATCTAGCACGGAATATCTGATTGGCTGGCGTATCTGTGGGTTTGGTCGAGTACTCGTCACTCGCCGCATAGATCGTACGCACCTGGCCCATTGACCCGGGAATACGGGGCTTGGCGATTAACAGGATAATCCGGTCGGCGCGATTGGCGAGCAGATAAGCGGATAGAGATGGTGTGGATATATCATTAGCAGCCGGCAGATCACCTACCGCATATTCGCCGAATGCTGTCAAGCCTGGACGGGTCATTGGTTAAACTTGTCCGAGTCCGTGCGACGTTCGCTATCGTCGCCGCGTCTGATAGCATTCGCTATCTTCTCAGCATGTGCCTTATCTAGTTTATACCATCTAGAGTCGACTATGGCATCTGCGGCGGAATCAAAATTACTGTGCTCCAGGGATTTTAAGGCGCTTTTAAAAGACAATAGCCCGTTTACTCCTAGACCGAAAGCCATATTCACCAGTACCCTTTGTCGTGCCTCGTCCAGCTTACGCCACCATGCGAGGCGTGAATCTAGGGCTGATTTAACCTTTTCTACGTCTTTGGTTACAATAAGCACTACACGCTCATGCGTCAATCCAGCCTTTATAAACACCTCGCCATAGTCACGTATAAGTTCGTCAATCAAGGTGCTATCGGTATTATTGTTAGGGCGGGGTATGTTGGCAGCCATTAGTGAACCATCCCGTGCTCTAACACGCTAACCACGCGCGTTAATTGATCTTGCTGTGTACGTACTACCTCTGTTAGTACTCCAACTCTAGCAGCCATATTTGATAGGTCATCGTGGTTACGGTTTGACGCGGAACCGATCGACAATACAACAGGGTCGAGATTGATCACAGCTAGAGTTTGGCCGGAACCGTTGCCACTGCCCACGCCGCCTCCGCCGCCAGTTCCGCCGCTACCACCTCCGAATGATCCCACGGCCGGTATCGTCGGCAGTGATATTATTCCGACCATGGACTTGAGAGCTTGGATTTCATCTAATACCAATTTAAAATCCACGCCGTACGTGGAATTTGACACGTTCTGGGCTTTCGATAACCCCAAGAATGTATTCGCTAAACCTTGATAAGCGTTGAAAGCGTCGAGATTGCCAGATTCGGCTAGCGAGTAATCCGCTTGTAATTGCGCTCGCGCCTGTGCTAATTGATCGGCCGGAGTCAAGGCGCTGAGGGTGGAATTGGTCAACAGTGAGTCGCCGTAATCTGAGAGTTTTTGAATCGCCACAGACAATGCCTGTGCCGCCGACTGTAGACTGTTGCCCGCGTTAGCCTGATTCTCAGCGGCTAACCTTAGAACAGTCGCCGGGTCCGTGAAGTTTGTGGGACTGGAATTCGAACCGGAGCTGGAGAATATCCCAGGCCCGGCCGCTTTGAACTTATCAATAGCGGCTTTGATCTCCGGGATGAAATCGCCAACCAAGCCGTATATCTTAACTGCATTCTCTAACTCAGCTTCACGGATTTGTAACTCAGCCAAAGTCAGATCAAATTTAAGCTTTGCCGATGCCGTGTCATCATGTAGGAGCCCGTACAACTCTGACAGCAACGACGTGGCAGCGGATTCATATGTCGCCTGCTCCTGTGCCTTAGCAGCGTCACTGATCTTACCGGCCGCTTTGAAGAATTCATCCGCCGATAGCGTCCCGGCGGCGGCTAGGGCATTGAGCGAATCGCGGAGTTTGACAGATTGATCACTAATCCCCTTTAACTGTCCAGGCAAACCTTGATTAGCGATAGTGGCAGCGAAATCGTCAATAGATTGTAATATGCCGGTCTTGATAGCAGCTACTTGTGCCTGCTCAGCCGCTCGGATAGCCGGAACTAATCTATGTAACTCCTGTGTCGATAGCGCACCTTGTGAATTTAACGCCCGCAGAGAATCGATCAACCCTTGTGACGTATTATGTACACCGTTGATCTGTGTGACTAGTCCGGGCAGTCCACTATCGATGAAACTTTGAGCGTTCTTTACTCCTACCTCGCGCGCGGCCTTTTGGACGAGCGCTATCTCTGCCTCGCGGTCTTTATTAAGCTGATCTATCGCTGTGTGATCTTTAGCGTGAAGCTTGATTTCATCGTCGTATTTCTTGTTAATATCGTAGATCTGTTGTGACAATTGTGGCAATAGCGACCGGTCGAATGCTGCAAAAAAATCAGCTAATTCCTGTGTAGGTGATTTGCCGCTTGCAGATCCACCACCGCCACCTTGGACGTGGATCTCTGATATATCAATCGGCTTAATCTGTTCTAATACCTGGATAACACCATTTAGTGCATCTATTTTACGTTGCGTTGCCTCGACTTCCGCTTCCGACAACTGACCAGTTAGAACAATAGTCTGGGCAGTAATCTGCGCCAGTGCAGCTACGGCTTTTCCACTCTCCAGTACAGTCGCCGCGTAGGTGTTAGTTATGCCGGCAGTGGCAAGCAATGCTTGGTCTTTGGCCACTTCTGCTTTAAGATTGGCAATCTCGAGCGGCAATTCAGCGTTAAACAATGCCGCTTGTTGCTTTTTAATCTCAAGCTCTTCAACGGCAGAGCGAGTGTGGCCTGTGATTGCATCGCGCGTATCTATGAAGGATTGTGCGACGTTTGACAATGCCGAAGCTAAATCAGACGCGAATTGATCAGATGTTTCTGAGGCTTTCGCGAGCGCATCGCTTACTCGGCGGAATGAATCTACAGCATCATCTAATTGTTTAGCGTAGAAGTTAGAAGCGTTAGGATTGCGGAAATCTGCTTCGGTGATTTTGGCCGGTAAGTCTGCAAGGCCATGTAGAAGTGAATCAAGCAGTGCTTTGAGGCTGGCAATTAGATCATCCTTGCCGGGCACCGGCTTAGGTGTGCCGCCAGTAAGTACGATGTTAGGACCGCCTGTTCCTCCGCCGCCGCCGAGGTTAGTACCACCATTCGATCCTGTAAGCCCGCCACCGGGTCCGCCACTATATCCAGATCCGCCACCGTAGTTAGCTCCGCTTGCAGCCGATAACGATGTCAATGCCCCTACTATTTGTTGCGTCGTTTGTACTGTTACACCCGCCGCTAGGAGTCTGGCTTTGGTCTCTTCATACTGAGCTTTAAGCGCCGCTTCCCGTGAATCCCTTTCAGCGTTGAACGCTAGCTTACTACGTTCGAAGATCTCGTATGCCGTACGTTGTGTTCCGGTAATCGAATCGCGCCACGTTGACAGGGTTTGAGCGCCAGCGGCGGCGAGGTCAAGGAAACCTTGTGCGACAGCGGGAGTAACATCGCGTACTTGTAATAGTGCGTCTGTTAGACTAGCTAGATGATCGAGTGTAGCTTTAACCTGGATCTGATCCGGCAATTTGCCAAGATCAGATATCTCACGGAGCTTAGTCAGGAATTTCGCTAAATCGTCTAGCGTCGAGACAGGTGAGCTATTATACCCGGCCAGTCCTTGCCGTACGAGATCCGACAGGCCGCGGATTGATGATTTAGGATCTTGTAGTGCGGCAGTAACAGCGGCCTTGATAGCCTCGTCAGCACTGGCAAAGTACCCGAGAAATTTATCCTCAACATACGCAGCGAACGCCTTGCCGTCGTTGCGTACCTGGATTCCTATTTTAGCTAGATCAGTAACGGTCCCGCCTATAGCTTCCGCGAAATTATCAATTACTTGACGTATAGCGCGGATAGACTGTGCACTGTTCTCGTCAAGCTGAGTAATATGCTCGCGCATATTGGAGATGATGAATTCACCAACAGTGCCGAACTGACGCCGCGCTTCCTCCTCCCATTGCGCCTCAAAGAATGCCTTGATTGCGTAGACTAGATAGACTTCACCGGCAATTGCGCCCGCACCGCCAGATAGTGCCGACGACCCGCCGAGCTGAGATACACCGCTGCTTACACCGCTGCTTACACTTTGGGAATTCTGTAATATCTGAGCGAGTTGAGCGAGCTTGGCAATGAATCCGCCCGTGACAGAGCCGAGCGTTTGCAGTGCGCCGGCCCATGTACTGACAACGGAGTGCCAATGATCTTGTTCGAGTTTTAATATCGCAGCTTGACCGGCAGAGACAGTTAGATGTACCTCGTCTTCGCTAGCCGACATTAGCCGCTCGATATTTGCACGCTCCTCGACGTATACATCGAACGGGGTTTTGTCGGCGTTGCGATATCTTGCTACGGTCCTAGCGTCGTCGATTTGACCGATTGCTGCCTTTATATCGGCGGTTAGCTTATCGAGTGTGACCTTGTGAGCAGTAGCGTAATCCTGGAGAAGACGCGTGCCTTCATCGATACTGCCAAGTCCGATAGAACGTAGGAAGTCAAGATATTTGGCCTCTATCTGCTGTAGATTGGACGAGAGAGACGAATCTATATTAGAAACAGCGACATCGAATTGCGCCTGAAGACGTAGACCGGCTATGCCTTTCGTTGTGTCTAAGAGCTTGATGGCTTCAACGTTCGAATCACGCAAGCCTTCGAAATATAGCCGGATGACTGGCGGCAATAAGGCTAGACGGTCTTTCTCTGCCGCGATTTCGGCGTTTAATTTGCGAGTGGCATCGGTATTGCCGTTTTCAGCGTCTGTAATTTTGGCGCGCGATATAGCTAGTTGGTCGAGGAGAGACTTCTCCTCGTTATCTACGGCCAGCTGAATCCTCTCACGATTGGCCAGTGTAATTTTATCATTGACTAACCCGGCAATATGGGCGCGTTGTTTAACGTATTCGTCGTTTTGACGTTTGATGATTTCGCTGACAGAGGCGGCGTCCGAGGTCTTGCCTAGTTTGATTAGTTTGTCGTGTGCGGCCGTTAGCGCTTCTATCTCTGTGCGATGCTCCCTGTCTAACGTAATCGTTTGCGCCGTGACGGCGTTTAGGCGGTCCTGAGCGTCTTTCTCAAGAGCATATTCGTACAACCCCTTTTTCGCAGCAGCTAGAAGCGCTTCGGTCGAATCCTTGGATAGCGAAAGTTTATGTTCTTGGTCTGATAATTTGTCGGAATACGCTTGAAGTGCCTTATTAACCTCATCATACGTGGCAGCTAAATCCTTGACTTTTCCGGCTACACTATCGACTGACGAGGCGTGTTTATTCTGTACCTCTGTGTCGCCATCAAGCACAGTACGGTGTATTCTGTACTGCGTCGTGAGGGTAGCTATCGCTAAAGTCTCCTCCCCGACATGCCGCATCGCTTCGCCAGACCCTTTAGCGAAGTGATCCGTTACGCTATCGGCCACACCTTTAGCCGAGACGGCTAAACTTGAAAAGACAGAACTATATACACCAGGTATGTGGCCTAAAAATTCAAACAGCTTAGCCAGTCCGTCTAGACTACCGCCGATAAGAGTGCCGAACGCAGCTTGAACGTTCGCACTAACGCGCCAGGTTAGCTCTTCCCATTCGTGGTACCATATAGCTATATGATATATCGCCGAACGAATAAACTCGCCGATGTCTTTTCCGAGGTCCTTAATACCGGCACGAACTATCGCCCATCCGCCGACAGAACCAACAAGATCATTAACAAGATCCTCTAACGCAGGTAAGACTTGGTTAGCTATGCTTTCTTTGAGATCAATCAGTACATTTTTAGCTTGCGCTACTTGACCGTTGAATGTCTTTTCATAGGCAGCAGCGGCACCTTTGACGTGCTCCTCTAGGATCTTGAGTAGTAACGTCTGATACCCGATAACGTCGCCGTTGTCGAGCATTTGGCGTAGAGTAGCTTTTTGTGACTGTCGGAATACGCCGCCGACTTCCTCAAGCGCACGTAATCCACGCTGGCCACCTTCGAGCGCACGGCCGAATTTCTGAAACGCTTCCTCGGGTGTGGTGCCTACCTGTTGTGCGTAGTCGAGAATATCCCTCGACGCGCGCTCAAACGTATCATGACCGATCTTTTGGAATTGTGTAAGTACAGCTAAACCCTTGGTAATTTCCGCTGTAGGTCTAGCCGTCGCTACGGATAATGACTCGGCGAATTCCAGTATTTCGTGCGCGGATAGGCCGGACGCTGAACCGTTAGCTTTAAGTGTGTTATTCAACTTGGCTACGGTTTGCTCAAACTCGGCGCCCTCTTTAATAGCCTCTTTGAGGAAATCGGACGCTAATTCAAATCCTTTCCAAGCGACACCTATTACAGCCACAGCGGCGGCCACAGCTAATAGTATAGGCGTCAACGGTCCTAGCGACGATACTAGCTCAGTGACGCCAGCAGCTTTTTCGCCTAATAGGCCGATCTTCTCAGCGGCTTCTTTTGCGGCCGGGCCGGCTACGCTGGTTAGCTCAGTGATTTTACCGAGTAAATGCTCAAATTGTGATGCGCCGCCACCGGCCGCGAGGAACTTCTCTTTAGCTTTGTCAAGTGCAGATTCGTATTGATGGTGTGAGATTACGCCGTGTTCGACTGCTTGTGATAACGTGCGGTGGGCGTCTTCATATTTCTTAGTGCCAGCGACAACAGGGTCTAGCTGTGAGACTAGGCGACGGTAGGATTCGGTTACGGTATTGATCGTAACCGCTGACTTACGCTGGGCTTCCTCGGCCTTTTCAGCATCCGTTTTCGTGCGCTCTTGGGGAGTGTGGAGCGCGTCTAGCTTGGCAACTAGATCGGAAACGGATTTTAATATTTGTGATGTGCCGGATTGGAATGAGGCGAAGACGGACGAAAATTTATCGTCTATTACGATTGCGCCTTGTGCGGTGCCGACGTCCATGGGGTAGGTGGTAAGATGGTAATAGATGTCGGCAGATTGTTACGACTTAATCTTACTAGCGATACGTGACATTAGCCCGGGTGATAGCTCGTTCAACGGACCTTCCACGTATTTAGGATGCTGGCCGGTTGGGATTTCGTGGACGTATGCGGCGTACGGAGCGGACGGATTGCCATAAGAGACAGTTACGGACACCGAACCGGTAGCGGAGTCCACTACGACATCCGACTTCTTGCCGGACGCTTTCAACGCACCCGTTATTACAGGGACCGCCGCTTGTGTAGCAGCTAGGAAATTATCTCCTTCACCGTCCACAGCGGCTATCACGCGCGCGAGAAAATCACGGTGGAGTTTGGCTATCGAGTCTGGTGTTAACGACGTAGGCACTAGAGTACCGCCCGTGTCGACTCATCCCAATCCTTGACGAATTCGATTCTGTGCTGTCCGGGCGCATTGAAACGGACAGACACTTCCGATATAATAGGTGTTCGTTCGGGCGATCCTGCTAGACTCAGTTTGAATCCTCCGCTATAGTGTGTCCCTTCCATCTTCAACCGCAACTTTGGCAGATCGGGAATGGTTATCTTCCACGGCCCCGGCCCCATTAGATCTCTCAGTATCGACGGAGCGCCGCCGCCGTACGCCGGATCTTGCCACCATGGTTCGCGTGCGGCCGGCCCACGCTGCGGCAGTCCCATGCACATGCGATAGATGGAATCCGCTACTTGACTCAGCGGCGCGCCGTCGCCTCGACAGCCGGGCAGGATGATCTGGCCGTCTGGGGTAGCCCCTGCGCGGTCGAGAGCTAATCGCCATCCCCACCATATGGCGTTCTGCTCGCCGATAACACCCGTGCGAGCCTGGTTTACAGACGTAAGGTATTGTGATTGTTTTACAACTAGAGCGCGTATAACGGCATGGGCCATACGATGGAAATTGTCGTGCGGGGATGGGCAGGTCTGCTCTAGTAATTGATGACCCGTACGGCGTTCCTCAGCGTAGAGAGATAGGACACGCTCCTGTGCGGCTGCGAGTTTGCTGGACGATCCACTAGCCAGCGCCCACCCATACCACCACGCCGCAGACATCCATTTAAAGTTGGACGTGCCACTGTCGAGCATGAGGGTTTCGCCTGTGGGCTCGTCTGTGGGACGGCCGGCGGCGATGTCCAAACAACTCTTATAAAGGATTTCGTGCCAACCCATGCGACCACCTTTCTTATTCCGTACGTACGTACCGGGGTCGTATCGAGGTTTTAGAAGTAAGACGCCCCTAATCACACTCACATCACCTTTTTCGACCTCGCCATAGCTGCCGCCGTTGATTCAATCACGAACGCTTCCCACTTCTCCAATTGACGATGGTGTATATCCTCCTCGCTCTCGTGCGCTTCCGGCCGTCTCATATATGGCATAAAATCGTAAGGTGTGAACGGATCGGGTTTTGACTTCGGATCACGGTTAATATTCGCCGTTAATGCTATCAAAGTTCCGATCCGGTAGTCCTCTCTCTCTTCGCCAAACGGCTCTACTGTGTAATACTGAATCCATAGTCCGAATTGTTCCCATGTCAACCCGGCCCATGGATCACTTAGCCATGATTCGACGTCCCATATACCTAGTTGGGCGGCGAGACGGTAGACGAACCGGTGGCATTCGGCGAGGTCGAGACCGGGGCCGCCGTCTCTAACGTCTCCTTCTCTGTCGTCTCCTCTGCCGTTGTCCCTGCCGTCTCCACTAGTGAAAGGCTGCTTGCGGTCCCATCCTCCAAAGGGCCGGCTTCCTTTTCACCTCCTGGCGTCTCTGACGCTTCCGCAGTGGCCGCCGCCGTGGTCACCAGTGTGGTATTTAGAATGCCCGTCGCATTCAGACACGTCAGCATGAATGCCATGAATTCCTCTACCGGGAAGATATCGGACGGGCGATGGTCTACGGAGAACAACGGCTCCATGGTTTCAGGGTCGACAACCAAGAGGATGAGCATGTCCTCCATTAGGGCAATCCGAGCGTCTTGGCTATTGTCCTGACCGTCACCGGCCATCGTCACAGCTGTGCTTTTTCTAGCATAGTCCCGACCCTCGTTATACGACGGCTTACGTACGTGGACGGTTGCGTTGATCTCCGGGATATCGACGGCGGTAACGCGCTTGGCGCGCTCTGCGAGTAGGGCGGCAGTGAGGTTTGGTGACATGGTGATAGTCTCCTCTGTTATCGTCTAAGTTAGTGTCCTTATCGGTACTGTCGTTATATCTTAGCGTTTTACGTACCGTAACGAACGGCACCGGTGGCCGGCGCGGAAATGATCTCCGGTCCACGGAAACGGAAGGTGAGGTCTAACTGGCGCTCACCCTGAAGGTTGGGCTGTTTGATCTGATATGTTTTCAACTGTCCACTGGCCATATAGAATCCAGAGGAATCGCCGTTAGGATATGCCGGGCCGTCGAACTTGACACCGAAGGTTCCGCCCCAATAATAAAGCTTGATTGCGCCCGTTACGTGGTCGTGGCTGGGGTTGTCGAAACAAAACGCCGCCGTAACGGTTAGTACGTCCCGCATCGGAACCGACAGCATCCAATCATCGATGGTATTGTCGTGGGCTGTTATCTCAGCTTCACGCCGGTCATGTTTGGGGAGGTCGATGCCGGAGGTTATATTGGCGAGACGAGTGAATACGCCCGGGGCGCCGACCGGGTCTAATTCGAGCGACATTACAACGCCGTGGCCGGCTTGTGGGCCGTGAGGGGTGACGGGCATGGCAGGGGCTCCTTATTTCGATAACGGAGAGGTCAAGGCGAGGTCATGGGGTAGTCTCCTTTCGATAAGGATAATGTGGTATGGTCGTGGTGTGGTATGGCGCGGCATGGTATAATATAGTAGTGTGACGTGGTTTATACTTGAAAATTCCTTTTTCCGTTCAACAGTTCGAATATCTGATTAGCTTTCACCTGTGCATTCTGGTATCCGGCAGCGCGCACCATGATCTGTACGCTCAAATTGGGTAGCTGGTTATCTTCGGCTGTGAATTTTGTAGCCATTCCACCGGTACCGATGATCTCTATATACGGCGTGGTATTCGCCGACCCCGATGGAATATCCGCCGATGATCCTATGAACATGTCAGACCACAGAGTACCAAGACCGGCCCCGGAAATCAAGGTGGCGATGTCATCCTCCCAAGTGGAGTTGGTTCCGAATCCGATCGCGCGGAGATTGAAAGAGAATAACGCCCGCCCGTCGTCATCGTGACCGATAGCGAACGGGCGTTGAATGGCTATGAGTTCAAGGTAGTAGGCCATGGCCGGAGTATACGTGTCGTCTAGCTGTCGTTGTCGTCGTCAATATCGAGAGTTTCTAAAAAACCTAGTATAGCACGTAACATCTGCTCGAAATGACAGCCGGTTGATTGCCAAGAATATTCACTGGACAATCGCAAACAATTCTCGGCTATCCCGTCACGCAGACTCCTAGCGCTATACATCTTATTTAGTATTTCGACGAAGTGTATAATAGATACCAATCCGCCTAATGTAGACATAGCGCCATTGATCGGCGCACTGGCTATCGTACTCACACACTCGGCCATCATAGCAGATCTGCCGAATAGCTCACTTATCGCTGAATACCTCGGTGCTACAATCGGCACGCCACACGCTGCTGCCTCAAATCCTGGCAACCAGAACCCCTCGCCTTGTGTACACGTGGCGAATAGATCGAATGTGTTATATAGCTCACAAAGCCATTCCTCGGTCTCGCCCTGACCGATCTCTGGCGTGTAGACAATAGTGCGCCCGTCAAGTTTCCAATACCTAACGAGAGATGGAATGTCAAATCCCGTGTCGCCGGTAGGCCCGACGTGTAGGACGAGCATGGCATTGGCGACTGGTTCGTTGCCGTGAATGCCGCGAATCCATTCTGAGAATGATTGCAGGAGTAAATCGATCCTCTTCCGCGGCTGATTCCGCCCTACGAATCCGACGATAAATGTCGTCTCTATGTCGATGTCGTCGGCTAGCTTCCCGGGCATCGCGCGAACGGATTCGGCGAATTTCCGGCGAACCGCTTGACGGTCGAGCGGCCGGAATACCTCAGTATCGACGCCGAGCGGAATAACGTAGCCCGGGCCTGTATAACCACCCGAGCGTAATTCCGATAATCCATATTGTGTCCATGTTGCCACGGCCGCAAGACGATTCAATGGCATACCAGCTTGGTTGGCGCCGTCCACAGCTAGGAAGCCGACAATGGGAGGGGTAGCGCGATCGATAGCTGAGAACGCCTGATCTATCGCACGAGTGTAAGTTGGGATATTCCACGGGTCTTGTTGGATTACGACAATATCGGGGCGGTAATCGTAGATCAATCGCGGGAGAAGAGTAGAGCCATCCGGCGAAGATGGGCCATGGACGGGGTCGAATGCGGGGTGAATGGGATACGGATAACGCGCATGATCCTCAGCTGTCATATGTTGCCCATAGTAATTCATTCCGCAGACGCGTACATCCCAACCATGATAGAAAAGATAGTTGCATACGGAGTGAGTTGACTTTGCAAAGCCGCTAGATACTACAGCATCACCGAGGAAGAGGATAGATGGCTTAATGGTTTTATCAGGTTTGCCGGCTAAAAATAAGCTTTTCAGTTCACGATTAGCGTTTGCCGTTTGTAAGACTTCGCTGTCAGTGAGTTTGTCGTGCGCGCCATTACCACGTATTGCAATCAGCACAATTGATGTCGTAGCATGCCCACCCACTTCCATCGATAAATGCCACGGACCGATAGCGCCTAGCTTCGCACTTGCCGGGATAGCCCCCTCTACCGGTGTAACTAGATTGCCCGGATACGGCGGCCGATCAATATAGAAATCAGCCGGCTCATTCCCTGGCGTGGGGTCGAATGGGAGGAGTAAGTCGCCCTGTTCCGCTAGTCTTCTAGCGATAATAGCGATATCACACGAGCGGAGTAAGCATAGGTCTGGCGAGTCAAGCATGGTGTGAAGTGTAGAATACTCCGTGGTATGGACAGCTACGCCGCCAGGCTTGAGGCAGGCCATTTGACGGACGAAGAAGTCGATGGATGCTTGAATGCCGCCGATATGCTCGAATGAACCACAAGACCACGTGAGGTCATATAACATGTCAACCCCGCCGGCCCATTTGACAGCGATGTCATTCATATCACACGGCATATACGTAATACGTTTCCAATCCCCATCCGTCGTGCTCTTCAACCGTCGCAATTGATCTTTCCCGCTCGCGTGCTGGCCGGTTAACTTCCAATCATCGCTAGTCGTCTCTTCGGGTTTATCCGTGGCGACGACAACGGCGCCGCGACTGGCAAACCATACAGCTAAGGGGTCGCGGCCTACGCCAAAACCGAGAACGTGTGGACGTAGGTACCCGGTTGCGTCGAACGCACGATATCCAGCGCGCGGCACTCTTTCTAGATAAACTTTTGCAATCGCCGCATACTCCCACAACTTCCTGTGCATTCTGACAGGTTCATTCATTTCCGCCGCTAATTGGCGTAACCAGTCAGAGCGGAAGTCCTCGGCACGGACACGGCGAGAGGTTGTGAGGATGGGAGCGGAGAGGTCGCCTTTGCCGTCGTTGTCATCGTACGCGACTTCGGGCGGCAGATCTTCTGCGTCACTCGGTGTGCGGTCTTGACAAATCGGATTAGTACAGGTGCGTACCGTACTAGAGGACATAGCTACTGCGGTGGCATTATTGTACTGGATAAGCATACCGGGTTTAATCGTTAAGGTATCCTCTGACGATTGCTCTGGCGATGGTATTTGAGACGGCGGCGCTAACACTATGTCGGGCCCATAACCGTCTGTGATAATAGCGGCCATCTTCTTTGCATCTTTCGCTACTTGCCCGGCGCTATAGAAATTAGCTTTAGGCGGCGCATCGCACACCAAAATACGGTCAGGGTTTTTGAAATGATCGTCGGCGGCCACACCGCAGCCCTTTTCTGGACTGCACACCTCTTGCTGTTCCAAATAAGACAACATTCTGCGTTGCCCGTCGAGAATATCGCCGCGTTTGTAAGCGGCGCGGACCGCAGGATCGCGCAAAGGATGTGATATTTCATCAGCGAAGTAGCAGCCGTAGTGCGCAAATTTATATCCTGGACTGTTATTACCGGCCTTTCGATCTCCCACAGATACGTCCATTTCGTCTATAGGCTTGCCGCAGCGGGTGCAAATCAGATTACAAGGTTTGACGGAAGTTAAAGCCGATTGTGGTCGGAGATTGCCGTCGCTATCGGAGCCTGGTATTTCTGCGAACCTACCACCACCCTTTACAACCTCAGCGAATATACCCTCTACAGCTTCTTTGCGTTTATCGTCTATGTCCTGTTGTAAATAACTCCACTTCTCACCCGGCCACGACGGGAAAGTAAAATGTGGTCCACCCGGACGAATACTAGACTCTTCACCGATATGTTGGACGAAAGAGGGTATAGAAGTGACGAAATACTGTACGCGTGGATAGCAATCATGACACCATTTAGCTATAGACAAGTCATACTGTCCGACCGGATCGTCGGTTGCCGCCAGATGTTGAGCTAAACTCGCTGCGTCTTCTGCAAGAATTGCAAAAGCTTGCGTACCGTAAAAACCCTCAATAGGTACGGATGCCCACTCGTCACCGTGAGGTAATCCTTCGTAGACAGTATGTATACCTTTCGATTTAGGAGTATCGACAATGGACGCAGAACCAAAAAGGTAAATAGGGGATGCGGTGTACCGTTCGTAACCGTTGTCAAAAGCGCTATGATATTTTGATAGCCACGCCGCCACAGAGTCAATGAATCGATTACAGAATCGAAGGTCGTCTTCTAGGAATAACACCCATTTGCGATTCTGACTGGCCCCCCATCCGAGCGCCTGCGCGGCGTTACGATTCGGCTTATGATTCGAATCTATAAACGTGGAAATAGCCACACCAGACCGCTCGATATCGAGGAAGCTGTCTAGCCCTTCTGACTCGCGGAGTAGTTGGCAAGTTTGCGCGAAATACGACGGTACACGGTCGGTCGTGATCATAACGACGGCGATGTCGTGGCGGGTGATAGCGGCCTGGTCGGGTATATCACTAAGAAAAAATCCCGCAGTACCTATAAATCTACCGATACGGTATGGGCTTTCTCCGACATCGGTTGTGTCCACCTTGTAACCGTATATAAACGTGTATTTCGCGGGTGCCCCGTTAGCGGACCGCATCATCGCCTTCAAACGGCCCTTAACAAGGCCGCGATCTGGTGTATCAGCGAAAATCTCTGATTCGTCGAAATATGCCTGCTCTAACTCTGCATCCGTTAAATATCTGAGTTCGCTCATGGTCTCGTCCTCTTTTTCTTTTATAGTATAGTATGGTTTATTTGTCTAGGTCTGACTAATTGTCTAGCCCGGCTGCCGTGCGGAACGCTTGCATATACAGCTCACGACCCTCCTCACTATACGCTTTTTTAGCCGTACAGCACCACTCTTCAAACGCTTCCTTTACCTTGTCACGTAAAACCCAAGGATCGATAACATCTACGCCATCATCAGATCGCGTATGCAATACGCCAGTACCGGATATTCCTACAGACGGATCAGAACCGCTACCGTTAAATACACTCTTGTAGAATCTGGCAGCTAGTCCGGTGTCTGTGAGTGCATCAGAGGGTTCGGTTATCACAAATACCGGAAAACTATCGCCAAACCAATGCTCTAGTAGCGTAGCGAATTCGGCCGTGCGATTATCTTCCGGACTATCAAATAAACTACATGGATATAATAGACCACCTATCTGCGCCGCCATCGTACAGACAGAGATTAATGCTACAAAAGCGTCATGGCCGGTTCGCGGGAAGTCCTCAATAGGTTCTAAAAACCACCCGTAATAGCGCAAGTAGAAGTGATCTACCATCGCCTCGTAGTCGTCAAGCGGCAAATCCTTTACTAGTGTAGTTTTGTTATAGAATCTGGTGAATGGCATTTGATCTACTCCTCTCTTTATCTTTTTGATTAGTTATCTATACCGCCCCCAGCTCTATCACATGGATCAATCCGCGATTTGTACCCGGGTCGATAACACTACCAGGCGCACTGATAATAGGCCCGGTAAACCCGTTCGGCAACGTCACCCTATCGCGTGGATCTACAGGCTCACGCCGTGGATTACCCACGATAACCGTCCCATTAGCCGGTATATCTCCCACAACCGTCACCGTCGCCGCGATAGTCAATATCTTCCCGTCCGGTCTCACCCGTTCCTTAGTTGTCATATCCACTGCGGCATCTATATAGATGGGCGCGGCGTATGTCCGGCCGTTAGCCCCTTGTCCCGTGACGGCTTCAAACTTCACCTTGCATTGTAGCCCTTTGGTGAGGCCGTTGGCAAGGACAATCCCAGAGCGGACGATTTCGAGGGGGAAGGCCATAGAGATGGGCTCCTTTTTGAGGACGGACGGGGTGGTGGCTATTTACGCCTTACTTACCGGGATACAGCCGGCTTGGGCTTGTGTTATAGTCCTCCTCGGGCTGAGTTAGGTACCTAACTCGATTCTGACGGCCACACAACGGACGAGGCTTAGGCCAGGTAAATGACGCGAGCGGTAGCAAGCGTCTGCATTATGATCTGTGCCGCCGCAATACGCACATCTTAGACGAGCTCTGTTAGCTGAGCCGTTATACGTCTTAGGGCAGTGGCTAGTCGGGTGATATACGCTTCCGCAGTATGTGCAATAGGTATTCTTCATCGTTGACGCCTCCCCACGGTCATGACACTCTAAATTGTATCGTCTGCATCACACTCGCCCGTCTATACCACGACTCCGGAAGCAAATACCTTACGATATCCGGCACCGTTAAACTAGCATAGTTCAACTCCGGCCACGTTCGCCTAATCGTCACATCCGCAGATTCTCTCGTAAACGTATTAACGGACTGGAATCTCACTTCCACCGGGCCTGCTTTCACCCCCGCGACGTTCGCTCTAGCCGCCTGATCATCGCCGGCACGGTTAGCGCCTTGTACAGCCGAATCCCCCACAGCGATAATAAACTCACATACACTAGCTTTGAGATCGCCGGGAATAGTAGCGCCGTCTATTCCGTACCCATTCCGCGTGGACATTCCATTGCGGCCCCACGCTAGCCGCTGAGTCGCCGTGGCGGCGACGCCTGTCCAATCAAACGAAGCGTCGAATAGCCTAGTCCCTGTGATAATGCACACCGCTATGAAGTCGGCTGTGGCAGTTGCCAGCCATATCACGACAGGTACACGTGTGGCACAGTAGGACGTGAATTCGTCCACTGTCACGTATGAATTGGCGTTGGCGCCGTTAACAGTCGCATCGATGGTAATAGGCATAGACGATTACTTCTCACCCCCTCTCAACGTAGCAATACGAGATAGCGCACGGTTAAGCACCCCCTTACGATCTAGGCTGGCTTTCTCCGCTTCATAGATGGAAGAGAGAGAATCGACGTCGTTTATGCTGTCGATCAATGCCACGACGTCCGGCACTGTCATCGTGGAGACGAACGTCCAATCCGTATCCACAGCCACCGCCGTAGTGGCTACGGTGGGGATCGGTGCGGGCACTGGTGTAGGCATAGTTGTAGGCGACACAGGCACGGACACGGGCGTATGTGTGGTCGTATCCACCCTCCTAACCCTGTGCACGCCGATCCCACGCGCGTCTTCCTCTGTCAACTCCACTGTACTACCGACCCCCAGCACTTCACCCTTATTCCAGATATAATCAGGCGCCGGCCCGACATAGCCCGGAATGACGACAACGCCAGCGGTTATAAGGTATAGATATTTCGGCTTAACAACTTCCGGCTGACTAAGCGTTTCCATTGCCGCCATCTCCGTTGACGGTACCGCCGTTATACCCACCATTCTGCCCCTTGATCCGGTACCCCGTAATGGTTTTTCCGTTATCCCCCATTACAAATATCTCGTGGCCATCGTGTGGCACACGTTTCTCCATATACGGAACGTCTCTATCTTCGTCATCGCCAGACTTCCATCTAGCGATGATCTCATCCCCTTGTCGGCTCACGACTACACCGCGGCAGTTGTGATATGTCGTATAGTCTGTCGCCTTTGGCCCATGCATCACACGGACTTGCATGTATGGTTTCCTCCGTATAGTCTATTTATATATGTACGGTACTTTACTCTCCGTTTACACCAGTAACGACTGCCACGGCGAGGTAAGCACATCGCCCTGGTTCAACTTTCCAACAACAATCCCCGACTGGTTCGTCTGGCTCTCGATGATCCGCGGCACGATCGAGCTTAACACCATGAAGTGCCGTGTCTGTAACCCATTCGGCCCGGTCATCCAGCTCAACTGTGTAGGCGCCTGCCCGTAGAGCACATCGATAACGCTATCGTCCGGGTCGATCATGACCGGATTGTCGGCCGGGAGATAGTCGGCGATCTCGATTCGACCGATCGACGGCATCTCCGCGATCCGCTCCCACGTAGACATTGACGACGCGGATGCCGCAGTCTTGTAGTCCAGACTCTGGAGGTGATTACCTGCCTTAGTACCAACATACAGCCAAAACGGTCCGTAGTGGTTATTGGCGTTCTCCGCGTCGATCATGGTGCTGATATCGCCAATGATCTGTTGGCCGGTCTTGTTGGCGTCGTACCACGAAAGCGCACCAGTGAGCGGTACGAAGTTGGCATGCGGCGCAGTGAGGATGCCCGGCACCGGCAGGCCCATCGACTGAATCGGCGCGCCCCAGATAATAGAAAGCTCCAGGAATTCATTCTGCCGGCGTACCGCTTGCTTGGCGCTGCGAAGATCCAACGGCGTACCATACCGCTGCCACTCTTCAAACAGCCGCGGGTGGATATTGAATCCGTTCGACAGGCAATACATCGGCAGCGACACCAAGTCGAGGTCCAGGCCGAAATCCTCCATTTGTGTGTTAGGCAGCATGGAGAACTGCGGATTACCAACGACACCTTCACGCTGCCACCGCACGGCCATGACGCCGAGCCAATCTGGGACTACGAATTTCAGCCCGGCATTCAATAGATCGGCTAGGATCTTCAAGCGCTTCAGCCCCACTGACTTGATAGCGCGATCGATCAGTTCCTCTGCGTGAAGAGGGATAGGTGCGCCGTTGCGGATTTCGTACTCTGGGTTGCGCGACTGTGGCATAGGCGGCGTGCATGAACGAATATACCCGATAGGGTTATGCCAGTATTCAGACGGCACACCCTCTAAGATTGTACCGTTCGGGTTTGCAGTAAATGACGGGTTAGGACCCGTGACTCCGGCGGCGAGTGGCATATGTGAAATCTCCTAAGAGCAGATAGCTATGACGGTAAAACCCTTTCTATCTGTAGTGTAGTTTGATATAGTATAGTATAATATTTCGTCGCTCGGTGGCCTACAGCACCATCGCCCGAACTCTAGTCGGCACGTTAATCGGCCCGATGGTCTCCTGTGCGATGAACTTGGCGACCCCGCCTGCCGCCGTGACAGGTGACGCCGCCTTAAGGTTGCCGTCGCCATTCGACTGTAGCTTATCGCCGCGGGTGATATTCTGCCCGGATGGCAAGATCCCGTAGAACACCATTCCCGAGTGAAGCGGGTGCGCTACCAAGTTATCCCCAAGCACATACGGCGTGTCGATCCCCTGGCCTACGATATCCATCGGCAACGCCACCATCATTTGTGGCATATTGGTAGCCGATGAATTTCGCTGCCACGCCATACCTAGCGTGTTATGGTTGAACTGCTCGATCAGGTGGCCAGGCTTTATGAGTCCATCCTCGCCGGCCGGGTAGCGATTGACGATAAGTTCCTCGTGCCGTGTGGACAGGAGGATCTTGTTCGGATTGTTAGGCATGTGAAAGTGGCCTCCGTGTGATATCGGTCTATGTAAACGTTAAAAGGTCAGACTGGTTACATACTCAATGTTCCCCGCGTTCGTCCTAATTCGTTGCTGCCGCTGACTTCCCCTTATTCCTCTTGTCGCCGAGTTCATCCTCCCAAGCATCCGCCGGCCGTACGACAGCCGCTCTACCCTCAACCGGAACCTGGCCGTGAGCGACAATCCCCAGGCCCGAATAATCCATCTTCGGCGTAGCGATATTTGAAAGGTTGGCGAGACGTTGCAAATCCTCAGTTGACATCGCCGTCAACTCTGCTTCTGTGTACCCCACAGCCACAGCGGCAGTGCGAACGGTCGCGAGCATAGCCGCGTGTGCAGCTAATTCTGCTGCCATAGCCTTACGGACCACACCTTGGACGAGCGGAGGAGCAGTAGCGAGATACTCATCTACTGTCATAACGGTCGGGGCAGTGACAGGCGCAGGGGGTGTAGGGTTGGCTGCTGCCGCCGTGGCATTTGCCGGCCGGTTGGCGGTCGCGGCGGGATTAACAGTCGCCGGATTGGTTGCCGTCGCCGTTCGCACCTTATCCGCTGCCGCCTCCAACTTCCCGACCAATCCATCCAACGCCGCTTCCTTCTCCTCGGGCTTGGCGTTTGGGCCGAGCGCTGCGCGAAATGCCGTCAGCTCCGGTTCGGTGTATAGGCCGGTCTTAGCGGCCCGGGTTACGAGTTCATCTACGGTTGCCATGAGTGGAATCCTCCTGTCGAGTTAATACGTTTGACGGTTGAACGTTACCGCCAGCGGAAATTGCTATTTTCCTAAGATCGATCTCTGGTTTAGGCAAGTCTAATAAGCGCCGCACGTCTAACGACTCATCTAAACGTCTCATAGTCGGCCACCTAGCCTTTTGCTTAAAACAACGACGCCGGATTGTGGCATCCGCACGGTTTAACGGTCGTGGCTGTGGCCGTGGCCGCCGCCGCCTTAGTCTCCTCGCTCACACACACAGCGCCGAGCTTGACAGTCGTGTCGTGCGTCGACTGAATCATCTTCATGTCTTCTTTGCTGTGCCGCGCGCCGGCTGCTGATCTCGCGCCGTCGCCGCCACTACCATCGGCGTAATATCTCGTATCGCCCACAATCACAACCGGTGTCGCGCCATCGGCAGCAGCTTCCTCTTCCAACTTATCGGCCACGTGCTCACGATACAGATCGTAAACGACACTGGACGCAGCATAGATTTCATCACCGGCAGAGTAGAGTAACGTTCTAATCCGCGAATACTGCGCCAGCTCTATAGTCTCTTCCGCCGACTCCGCTTCTACACTCTCGGTTGGCGATTCTGTCTCAGCAGAGATTAGCGATACAATATCTACTCTGGCCGCTTGAAGCTTGGCGATTGCATTATCGACCAAGTCTCTCATCGACCCATAGGCGATTAGTTCGGCTGCTTCCTCCGCGTCTTCAGCGGGAGTGCCGGATAAGCGAAGAGCGGTTAATAGGCCGGTAACGGATTCGCGCAGTGAAGGCATTGGCATGGTGGTAGCTCCTATTAATCGTGAACGATTGGATTCTAGGAATACGTATTTAGATTTAGATCTAGATCTCGGCCTATCGGACTTATCGGTAGGCTTAACAGGTTTAATCTTCGTCACTGCCGTCCTCGGCCCGCCACATCCGGCTTCAATCGAACACGCACCTTCAGAACCATTCAATCCGACCGCCAAATGATCTGGTACCAGTCCACGCCATATGCCGACGTAAGATTGACCATTGAACGATCCTGCGCGCTTTTCAAACTGAATCTGCGCCCCTACGCTAACCTCTACCATTTCACCGGATTCACACTTCGCTAGTACGCCGGTTGCCATCGTCCCCACTTGCGCCGCACGGGTACGATTCAGCCACGCCTCGGTGTGGAGCTTATCATCGGCACCGTAATAAGTATTAAACAATTGCCCAAAACAATAGGCTGTCAAGAATTCCGGTGTATTAGCGGTTGGCAGCGATATGTCCGGATGAATAGGCACAACCGGCCTATTATTCCACCCAACCGGAGCGGCGGCGATAACGTAATCAGGCACCCATTCATAACCCTCGGCACCAGTCGGCCAAAATACTATATTGCCAACTAACGGGATTACCGGTACGACTAGATGTGATTCGCCGAGATAAGTTTCCTCGCGGCATTTGGCTGAGGATAGACGGAACGACAAGGACCGGGTCGCCGAGCGAATAGACGAGGGAATGGGACGTGATAAGCCCACAGACCCTCTCGCGACTACCGCCTTATTTGCTCTATTGTACATGGCCTCTATCTGTGCTCTACTTATCCTCGCTCGGAGACGTCGACGCTGCCGGTTCTCCCCGGCCGATACCGTCGACGGAGCGCGGGCGACCCGGAGGAGTGCCGATAGCATTCTGTTGATGGGCCGCTCGCATTATTCTCACCATACCTTAAAACTAAACCGCGGACTAGATTTGTGATTCTTCTTTGACGCTATCGCACGGCGCCCGGCCGGCATCGTCACTTCCCACGTGTCAAGCTTACGGTTGGCGACCGTGGCGGATTGCGCTTGCGACTGTTTATTGGCGCTATTTCTGCCCGTCGATATAGTCCTAGCTTGTGGAAATAAATCAGCCACCTCCGCCCACACTGTCATCACGCCTTTAGCCATAATCGCCTGGCCGGCTGTCTCTGAGGCTCCTTCGTAAGGCTCTATCAATACGACAATATCCACGCCGTCTAGTATGGCAGTCTTCCCGGCTATTACCATCTTTCGTACCGCTCTAGCCATCGCCACACCTTCACAGCACCATGGGCCGGGCTGAGTCAGCCAATTCTCAGCTATATACGCCGACGATTCCGACCACGATAGATTCGCGGGGAGATACGTGACACCGTCCTCAGGCTCTTTGACTAAATTGACCGGGTCGCCACAATAGGTTGGAATAGCCGATGCTGACGTACGGAGGTTGCGGGCGATAGTGGACTTCCCGCGTCGCGGACCGCCAATGATGATGATGCGGCTATCAGGCGACTGACTAGCCGCGCGGACGGAATCGACAGTAGGATTGTCAGTCATAGGATTATCGTTTAGATTTTGATTGTCATTCGGCGCGACGTCGGGCATGATAATAGGATCTCTCAATCCCCACAATTCATCTCTCAATTCCGCCGATGTACGTATAGGCGTGTCGCGAGCGTCTGTTTGATTCTTGTTCGCCAACGCCAACTGACTAGCGATAGCCGCTTTCTCAGATTCCGTGTGCTCTTCAATCTCCGGCCAGACAATCGTCAAGTCCTTCGGCCGCGGCATGTAATTGTAATCAGCCAATCGCCCGATAAACCCGCCTAACTGAGGCGTAGCATAATATCCCCACCGCTCCGTCTGCCTGTCATTAGTGTGTCTGTCATCTTGCGTCCCGGCAGCTTTAGCCTCTTCCGATCCAGTCATCACGCGCGCCGGAATACCCCACGCCGCCGATATAACACGTAACAGGGTATGGACGTTAGCCTCCATAGACCCCACCGGCGATGACAACATCTTAATATCCACACCACGGGTACGTACCACATCTTCCATATCGTGGCGTAGCCTATCGATAGCTTCCCTTAACTGCTCTTCCTCGCCCGGCAACATCATCATCGTCGGGTCCATATTGGCATGAATCTTGGGGCTCGCCGTCCTCCATGCCGACTCCGCGTAGGCCGCACGTAGTTTCTGGTAATCTATTAACGCATTAGCCACGCGCCGATACATAGACTGGCCATAGACGCGATTGTCTAGCGTGCCGTTAGCCATGTGCCAGACGCGCGACCAGTGTACATCGCGCTCAATTAGCGATCCGGTTGACGAGCTAACTGATCCATCGCTAGTGAAATAGTTAATGGCAACGCCGAATTTACAGCAATAGGTTAACGGTAGGCCAAAGCGCGAACTAGACACCGGGTCTATATAGCCAGTCGCGCCGGGGTATAGTCCGTTCTCATCGGTGTCATCCTGGCCGACTAACCTAGTGACAGCCGCCCTGTCCTCACCAAGCACCGTTAGATATTTGATAGCATCCGGGCGGCCATTGCCGCGAGGTAGCTCAGTCGATAGGTCACCAGGCGCGCCTATCACGATGACGGAATAGCGATACGTGCACGCTAGGATATCGGCGCGCATGAAAATGTCAGCTATCACATTTAGTCGGCGATCAAAATCTATCCATATACGCTCAAATTCCGTCTGTGTGTCGGGGTCATCTATCTCGTTCACCGCGACAGCTGGCAACCAAGTCGATTGTGGATAGAATTCGACTAATCTTGCGGCCACGTCGCCACGTTCGTAAAAGTCGCGGTAATCGTCACTCGTTAACTGTCTAGGATAACCCACCGCGCCATAGAGGTCGCGCCGTCCACCGTAGAGGTTGGGGCCGGGGCCGTACGCCCGGAAGCGCTGGCGCTCGACCAGGGCCGAGGAGAGGAGACGGACTAGGGCAGAGTCGGGGCCGGGCAGACCAGAGGGGCCGAGAGGGGTGTGGAGGCCGGCTGCCGGGCCGGCCGGATCGCCGCCACCGTTGCCCGAGACAGCCCCACTGCCGCCAGCTTGACGGCCGCTGACATCATCTAGTATAGGCCCGGCCGGTTGGGTCATTTGGTCTCAGGGTTGGCAGCGATATGGGACATTTTGGGGCGGTCGGGGTATTTTGTCTCAAGGGTAACACGGGGGACGGGCGGAGGGGTCGAAAGGATCAGCCGGGACACAGGCAGGTAGAGGTATGTCCAGATATATGTGAGATATGTGGGAGATATGTACGGATATGTTGACATATCCGCGGGATATGTGGTAGGCTGCAAGCCATGGACGAAATAACAAGGAAACGCCGGCCTGTCTCCGTCTCCCCTGTCCTCGTTTGTAGCTATCCCGGTAATTTAACCGTGGTCTACACAATGCCAGATGATAATGGCAACGCCACCATCGTTGAATGCCTATTCGGTCGTGCGGAGAAAATAGTAGGCAATAAACTGTCGCAAGTTATAGTAGACGACCCTAACGTCTAACTGGCGACAAATTAGGAGGATTACCGGTGTACGTAAACACAACATCCGATACCGTAGCGATCAAAGACAACGGTAAAACCGATATACTGATAACCAGATTATCAGGCGACGCCGTACAAATAACGAAATTATACGGCAGCAACTCTACTGTTGTAGATCGCGACTGTATCGAGGAGCTACGATACGCTCTCCACTGCTTTCTTGCTACAGGCGAATTTGATCGGGACAGTTAGCGGGCACATGACCGAAATCACCACATCCAAGCTCCGCCGCGTCGGTGGCTCCGTCGTTATCTCTATCCCGCGGCGGATACTGGACATCGCTGGACTTCAAATAGGTGATAGAATAATTGTACGCACGGACGGCGGAAAAGTCGTGACGCTGACAAGCACAGAAGATAGAGAGTTATAGAAAATGGAATCGCCAAAGATGGAATCGTCTACGCTACTACAAAAAGACGTGGTGTATATTACAACAGGAGTAATTACGTGCACATGTTGTGACGAAAAAATACCATCTAATACGTGCTTGAGAGTAAAAATACTACCGAATGAATCGTACAGCCATGACAATAAGATCCGTATAATGTCCAAGAATCGTACAATAGTTGTATTAATAGACAAGCACACAATACATAAGGTTAAAGCCAGCTCATTACGATCACACGTATACATCTTAGGGGAGAAGGCAAGGTGAACGTGAGGACACTGACTTAAAAATGCCGGTTTATATTCCCGGTAAGAACAAGTAAAATGCTAGCATCTGTATTAATAGATCCAACTTGCCGCCAGCACATATATGATGGCACCGTGCTATGCTCCGCCGACAATGGATACATGCGAGTGCTGACTAAGTATCAAAAATATAAACTAAAACGACGTGGTATAGCAATTGCGATCGGATCAGCGGCATATGTAAAAGATCAGACAAGACGTGTCACAGCCAGCATGCCACAGTGGTGTGTGGCGCAACATAAGAAAAAGGCGACATTAACTCGACGCTGGATAACGAAAGGGACAAACCATGAACGCAAAGGAAACCGCCAATACCGTATTATCTAAGCTCGCATCCGCCGACGTATCGCGTCGTATGAAGTCCGTCCTAGATGACGCCAAAGGTATAGCCGGAGTTATTCATGGTAAATCATCATCCTATAATCGTCACAACTTCGGATCGCCACGCGGCAACGTAGACGCCACGTCGCCTAAGCTATCCGATGGCGGGCTCTATTACCTAACTTGTCACGACTGTCGACGGTCGGTAATCGAGGGCGGACTAGGATCGGCGACGGCGGATAACTGCCGATAAAAAGGGAGTAGTACCGGTACGGAAAGGGGAGAGTAAACATGGAGACACTGGATCTAATAATAGGCCTAGCCGTATTCGCGTTAGTCATAGCCTCGATGATCATCACCTGTCTGTTCTACCTCTCCCGCGACCGCCCTACTTGGGACTGGCGCGACCTTAACGAGCCGGCGCCGTCACCGGGAATAGGATACCTCCCACACGACAATAGAGAGTGCTGGGATTGCACAGGCGGGAATGGGAGTTTGATAGCGTTACTGCCGCGGTGGAGAGCGAGAGGGGAAAGGTACGCACCTGGGTTGACGGGAAAAGTTAAGAGGACGGAGTAAGCCAAATGCCATCTAAATGTCTCACAATAGTTTGCCCATTATGTTCTGCGCCTGTCGGTGAAGTTTGCCGCAAACCGACCGAGAAACAGAGACGCAGCGGACTAATACACGGACAGATATGGCTAGGACGGAACATGCAACGGTCGCACAGTGCGAGAGTGGATAAATTTAATTATTATTTGAATATAAAAGAGGTTATACGCCGTACCCCTACACCCACCGTTTCCGCCTGCGCCAAACACGGATTTAAAGAAGGAGATACGTCAAATGAATCGTCAAGAAACCAAAAAAGAAACTAAAGAAGTCGTCACTGTTGTTCGTACATGGAAAACGTGCGACATTTGCGAAAGTGAAATCACTAGATACGGCTGTAGTATTGATGAGGGCTATATCGAATTCCGTGAAGGCGATGAATGGCCGGAAGGTCACAGCGTCACGACCTATAGAGTGGATCTGTGTACCGACTGTTTCCACGGTAAGGTTGTGCCGTGGCTTCAATCGCTCGGTGCTGCTATACAGGAAAAGGAGTCGTCGTAATGGCGAGTACTATAGATTCAGTGCTTGAATTCTTCGATCATATCGAACGTTATGGCTACCTTCCGCAATTAGTGCGCGGAGAACTTAGCAAGCGTGTGATACGCATGTTGTGCGAGCGATTCAATGTACCATATCGGATCGTAGTAAAGATCTCTATAAGTTGTTCTAGTAAGATACCATAGGGCGATGAAATCCCACCCCTCCATTCTCCACGCGCGCATGATCCGCGCGGCTCTACGTGTCACCTCGTGCCGTTATCGAGTCGCTGCCGCCGGCATTGATTATCGCGGTCGTATAATCGGAATCGCCGTTAACTCTCCCCGTCTACCCATGCGCGGCTATCACGCCGAGGAAGTGTTAATGCGTAGGTTGCCGCGGTCGCTAACGAGAATAGTAATAGTTAGGGTGGGGAGTTGCGGTGAGTTGTTGCCAATCGATCCATGTGCAACGTGCGCCAGAATAGCAGAGAAATTAGGTGTGACGATTGAAAGAGTAGTGATATAGAAATGAGCAAACGTAAATCACCCAAACGTAATATCTCAAACGATCCGCCGCCAGATCCCACTCCGCCTAACAAACCGAAATGGGCATTAGACCGGTTGGATAACGATTATGATTTATACTCACGCCGCGAGATTCATAACGAACGCCACCGCCGCGGTATAGCGTGGGACGACTACAGATGAGCACGTCAATTACTCCTGTCGTAATAGGCATTACAGGCGGTCGTGACTATCGACCAAGCGAGGATGAATTACGTGCATTTATATCAATCGCCGAATCGTTAAACGCTAATACTATCCGCCATGGTGCCGCCAGAGGTGTAGATACCAAAGCGTCTGAATACGCTAGAGATCATGGCTTCATGCTAGATCCTGTCCCGATAGATATTAATATTGATGGTCCTAGCTGGCACTGTGCTGGCAATAATCGTAACGGGAGAATGATTAGGAAAGAACCGCGAGCAGTGGGGTGGATTGCGTTCCCGGGCGGAACCGGAACAGAGGACTGTATTAAGCGGGCGATAAAGAAGGGGATAAAGGTGTATTATGTCTGATATAGCTAAAATCATGAATGAATTCAAATTAGGCGACCGTGTTATACTATCCGAATTTGCTAGCCGTCAACCGTCATTTTTCAAGCGCACCGACAAATCACGTTGCGGCACTGTCGTAGGGCGTGGCAAATCTCCAGATAAGCGACCGGATGCGGTATGGGGCCCGCTAGATCGGTTATCGTACTATGGGACGGACGTAAATCTAAAGATAGACTCCACCCATTATTCTTAAAAGCCGCCCATTTAGACGAACCTAGATGAATTTAAAGAGATGAGCGTTTCCCTCTCCCTATCCTCCCTCCGCACGTCACTGTATGCGGACTCGCTACCCGATTTCATTCGCGGCGCCTGGGAGTATTACCCTTACTCGCAAGGACGCAAGCTCGAATGGGGTCGCCATCTAGACGTATTATGCGATCTATTAATGTCCATATCGGCCGGAGAACTCCCTCGCAAGTGGGATATCAACATCCCACCAGGCTGTGGCAAGTCATCGATCATTAACGTCTTCTGGCCGTGCTGGGAATGGATTAAGCGGCCACAATATCGCTACATCTCCGTGGCGTACGCACCGGACAATACTATCCGGGATAATACCTGTTCACGCGCGATAGTCCAATCCGACTGGTATAGAGAATCATTTTGGATTAAATCGGCGAGGGAATCGGCCGGGTGGGATAGCCTAGACGTGAGATTGGCACGTGGGACGAATGCGCTTGAAAAGTTCATGAATTCCGCCGGCGGGTATAGGATAGCGTCATCGGTGGGTGGGGCGATAACCGGCGAACATCCGAATAGGATTATCCTAGACGACTTGTTGAAAGCGCAGGAAGCGAGATCGAAAAAGGCGCGTGAGAAGGTGCATGGGTTCCTAGACTTCACGCTGCCTACAAGACAAAGGTTAAACCCGGTTGTATTGAATGTCGGACAGAGGCTGCATAAGGATGATCCAAGTGGCCATTTAATGGGCAAAGGTGGGTGGGAACGATTAGTCCTACCTATGCGATTCGAGCCGGCAAGGGCAGACCCGACCGATCCAGATAAGGTACGAATTATTACACCGGATAAGCACGACTGGCGAACGGTAGAGGGCGAGCTATTATTTCCCGGTGTATTTAATGAGAAAAAGGTGCGCGAATTAGAGATAGAGCTAGGTCCGTACGGGTCTGCCGCGCAACTACAACAGCACCCTATTCCACTGGCCGGCGGACTATTCAAACGGAAGTATTTCCAGCAATTTGTGGATGCCAATCAAGTACCGTATCGGGTGCGTAGAGTAAGAGGGTGGGACACTGCGACAGGTAAAGCGAAAGACCACACAGGCAGTGTCAAGATAGCTATGACAATCGATCCGAAAGCTAGCCCGCGATTCTATATCGAAGACGCTTTTCGAGACGAGGACGAGCGGTTGACGGATCTTGGTGTCGATATGATGATGCATCAATTGGCAGAACTAGACGGCCGGGCGTGTGCCATTCGAGAAGAGAGAGAGCCAGGGGCCAGCGGAGACGCTGTGGTACAGAGTCGGAAGCGATCATTCGCCGGATGGGATTATATGTGGACTGTGGCCATGGTCGATAAGGTCACGAAATCGAGTGCTTTCCGGGCCGAGTGTGAAGCCGGGAATGTGGCGATAGTGAGAGGTCCTTGGAACGCTAGATATATAGATCTAATGTGCGACTTTGTAGGCGATGACGAAGACGAGGACGAATGGGTTGACGCCAGCGCAATCGCTTATAATGAATTGACGCTGGGTATTAGCGGGATAAGGGCGGGGGTGATGTGGTAGACACTAGACACAAGGACCTAAAGCGCGCATTTGTTTTTACTTTCGTTATCTGGGTTATATATTTTATACTGTGCTGTGCCGGACACGCGGAGATAGCGCAATTTGTCTCTTGCCTTCAAATATTTGCTATTCTACTACTTGAGTAGATGGGGTAAGGACAGAGGTGATGTGGTAGTCGCCGCTCTCCATTCGGCAAGTTTTTCATATGCGTAAGTATCCGCGTCCCATTCACTCATTCCGCTGCCCCTCGATCCCTTCGCTCTACCCCGTCGTACCCCCCTCGCTTGCCACAGATGCCGGAGTTCGTGCGCTGCCAAAAACACCAGCGCTTCCACTTTATTCGCTAGAGACGGTACGCCCCTATAGCCCGGGCGATGGGGGGGCAATTCGCCAGATGGCCACCCTGTTTTACCGATCCTCAGCACCACAAAAGGACATGCGCGATCGTGGTAGCTGGAACCCTTAGTGTAAGCGGTGCCAGCGATTCCGCGAGCGGTATTCGAAACGCGCACGTCGAAATTGCTTATGCCGGGCGGGCGTACGAATCGTAGTACCTCACGGATAATATCATTGTGGATATCGGTTGTATTAGTGAGTCTCATTTATCTGCCTCTATTACAGTCCCACGTGTAAACTTACAATCCGACGACGCCTTGAGTTTTAACACTCTCCACTTTATACCTGAAAACTACGGGAATGCTGCTAGAACACGACTGCAACCGTACCATATCACGCCATCGAATCGCCAACGACGCGTAAGACATAATGTTGCTCACGGGTACCGCCCTCTAATAGATGTGTAGGTACACCAATACGGTCGCCTATCATTTTACCTTTACCCCTCTTGTAGCGGTTTCGGTGAGACACCTCGACCACAACCGATAGCCGTTAGTTCCACCGGACCAAGGGGTTGCTGCCGGGACAAATCGCCCCGGCAGCAACCCCTATATCTAGCCGCCGCAACCCGGATCAACGCCAGGCACGCACCTACTACCGCCCTCAGTCGGACAGCTCGCAAGACACGTACCTTCGGAATCGACGCACGCGTCCTTCTGCGTCTGGTTTGCCGCTGCACCTTCACAGGATTCCTCGTTATGAATACAACAGGAGAGACAGTTCTCCGAGATCACCCTGCAATACCAGTTGTCATACCAGTTGGCGTGCGCCGTGGACGACAAACCGAGCACAAAGAGCGACAGAACGGCGGCCGTTAATACGAAACGAATCTTTGCCATAAAGCTACACCTTTCTTTTAAGATAGCGAACGCGGGACCTTTCCCACGCCGCTTAGTCAAGGTTACCTACCCTACGAAAACTAACGTACCTTTCGCCCTCGTCATCGCCACATAAGCCAGATTCCGCTCCTGCTCCTGTTGCCACTGTTGACGTGCCGCACGTGACGGGCAACGCCCCGTGTGCTCCCAAAGACATACGCGGTCCCACTCACGGCCTTTAGAGCGGTGATACGTCGCTAAGGTAATAACGTTGTTGTCGCCGTCTGAGAATAGCGCCTGTATGTGGGCCACGACAGCATCGACAGTGTGCAGCCCCTTACGATTAGCTTCAGCGACGATCTGTAGCAGCGTCTCCACACGATCGGTGACGTCTGCGGCCTTTTGTTCGTTACCTTTAGCTTGTGCTTTCTGGGTCTCACGCGCCAAGTAATCATCTAACTTATTGATGAGTGCCGCCGTCGTACGTACCTTCCAACGGGCCGCTAGTGCTATCAGACCGTCGCCTATCGCGCGGCCTTCAACTTTGGCCGGCTTACCCTCACGAATGAGCTTATAGGCGAGGTCGATTAAGGGCGCCGTGTTGCGACATAGGATAGCATCACGGCCGGGGGTGAGGTCGGCAGGCAGCGACTCGACGCTAAGGACGGCCCCCTCCGGTGCATCTGGTGCGGCCTCTAGATCAGCCACTAGACGCTGTGCCAGCTTGACGACGGTTTTGGGGCAACGCCACGTCACGGACAGCGGCATAGACTTTGCGGCTAGAGCAGTAGCGAGGTTGTTTAGAGCAGCGGCATCCGCACCAGAGAAACCATATATCGCTTGACAGTCGTCGCCTACAATAGCCATCCGGCCGGTACCCGTGCGCATGAATTTGCGGGCGAGAGCTTGGCGTGCGCGTGAGAGGTCCTGCGCCTCGTCTAGGAAAATAAGGTCTTTTGTGAATTTGACACGGAGCGATTTAACCAGCGGCATTAAGATCATATCATCGAAATCGACAGTAGCGGTAGCCGCTAATGACTCGCGATAGACCACTTGCGCGCACGATACTACTACGTCTGACTCGGTCGTATCATCGAACCCGTTAACGTCGAAATGGTCGGCGAGATCGTACCACACGCGCGGATCGCCTATCTGTGCGTCCGGAAAGAATCCCACACCGGCCTGTTTAGCGTACCGGACTAGCGACGATATTTGGGCGGCGTAGTTGGTATACTCGACCTCTTCATGCGCACAGATGATATTGCGCACCTTTTGGTCGTCCACTTTGGAGCCAAACGCGAACCGCAATAGCCCGAATCCCAAAGAGTGAAGCGTACATGCTTGGACCCTATGCCAATCCGTGTGCCCGCGATGCTTGAGCTTGCCGGACACCTCGTCTGCGATGGCTTTGTTGTAGGCTAAAACAAGGATTTCATGCGACGGGAAACGGTCAACGTATGCGTCAACGCCCATGAGGATAGCAGAGGTCTTACCGGTGCCTGCACGCGCGCGCAGTAGGATATTGTCTTCTGTATCGGTTAAGGCGAAGAAAAACGCCGCTTGTTGCGCCGTAGGTTTGAGTGCCTGGTCTGCCGTCATCGCCGTCGTTATGGCGCTCACGGTTGCACCTCGTCCACCTGCTCTTCTGCATCACGGTCGGCTAAGCATTGCACCCAATCCTTGTAATCTTCCTCAGTCGGTTCGTAATCAGCTTCGTAGTCCATTGAGTCTCTCCTTTTGACCCTATAGCGAGCCTTCAATACAGACGACTATACCCGGGTCTATAGCCCCTGTCAATACCCCACCTTAGCGACCGGAGCAAGAACGATTTGATAAATAGCCTCTTTCTCGCTGTTCGCAAAGACGACACCTAGGCAACCCGCCCTCTATATCACGCCTGGAGCCTATAGCCCACTGTGTCTTAACTCAACACTACCACATAAAACACGCGCGACATAGGTGACTGCCAGATCTGCGTACCGATATCCAGCTTGCAGCAGGCTTTCCATGCAGCAGTCCATGAGCGGTATTGCTTAGCCGATCCATCAGGCTTAGCGACTACGGTTTTGCCGTTATTGAGTTTGGCTGTTATCGTGGTCGTCGCGGTAGTCCATTTGGGTTTGGTCTCCATTTGGGTTTGGTCTCCTTTGTCTCTAGTAAGGACTATACCGCTGGTCTATAACCCCTGTCAATACTCTGGCTTAAGGCTTTACAAATGAAAGTGGGGCGTAAAGCCACCCCCCCGTCCCTTCGTCACCGCCGTGTAACCCTTACAACTTACGCCCCTATCTCAGCCCGCCCACTTACGCCTTGTTAGCAGCATTCGATAGACAGCTCGATAAGTCGTAAGTGCGGCGCGGAAACCATGTTTAAGTAGAAGACAGCTAACCCTATAGTCTGTCTGTCCTACTACCGCAGTAGTTATGAGTCTTCAGCTATGGTTCGAAGTAAGTAAGGCGTAAATCGCCCTATTCCCGCCCGCCGCGCTTACGATTCGCTAAGAGATAGCGCACGTGACGATTCACTCGATAAGGCATAAGTAAGCCGCAACAGGCGGTAATCCGACGAGAACAGGACGTGAGAGAGTACATTGGCAATCGCTGTGAAGATGGAGTAGGGTATTCTGTCTGGTACTGGATAAGGAATAAGTTAGGCGGGGACATGGCGAGAGTGGGGCGAGAATGCGAACGGGTTGGCATTATCGCGTCCGTTGAAAGCAGATTAATCAGGGCAATGTTCTTCGCAAACCGCTAAGCCGCTGTCCGTTTTCGTAGCACACTCTGTGCTACATATGAAACAACGAAACTCGTCTGGTAGCGGGCGCCTTTCGCATATGTTGGGGAGCGCAGCTATCGCTTGTGCTAGTGCTGTACGCTGTTCTTCAGCGGCCGCGGCATAATCACGAGCCTCGCTTAGCGCCCCCAGCTCATAAGGCTTGGCATAGTGCCGGTGTATGCGACTGCGCCACTTCCACGGACGACGTGTTAGGTTACCTGATACGTCTTCCACATAGTCACCCATACTGGTATCCGGCGCATAGATTGTAGGCTCCGGGCCTTTACCTGCCAGCCACAGCTCAAATGGCGTCATGGCTCTACTTTCTTTATTTGTATGTTGTTATCTACGGCATCAAACAGCCTAGCCATGGCGACGATATACGGTAATAGGTTAATGGTCCAACCTAGTTCATTGTCGTGTGAAGTATCACGTATGAATATACCTTTTTCGAACCCGTCTAGTACGACAGAGACGTCAGCGAGTATAGCGGCCACTGGCAGCGGTGTCGTCTCCTGTATTGTTGGTGTCGTAGGTTCCATTTCTAGTGCCTCGATTAAGGCATCCGCGTAGATCACGGATTCCTTAGCAAGTACCTTAGCTAGATCAGACTCCTGTATCTCAGTGCCAGGTGTGACCATATGGAGGAATTCGGCGGCGAACATTTTGGCTAAGTCGTATCGGCGTTCGTCTTTGGTTATCATAGTGGCGCTCCTTTTGTGTGATCCCACTCTATCACTTTGGCAGATTCGGCGTATCCCTGACTTTCACAGGCGAATTGTATGTAGTACGGGTCGCCGCCTATGACATATAAAACTCCTTTACGTACCTCAACATGTGTCTCCGTCGTCGTCGACAAAGATCTTATCGTTCTAATAGTCGCTTCTACGACTTTAGGCTCCGTCGAGTACGGTATGATTTCACAGACCTTCATGACGTGTACCTCGCATATCTTTACGGCAGTGTAATAGGTTTCGCTGTGATAGCGCGGTGGAGCGATTCCAATTCCCCGCGGAGTGGATTAGGCGAATCCTTGTCGTGGCGGCGCGACGCACCGGTACGTATTTCGTGAGACAGGCCGCGAGTTGGATGTGAATAGGTGAGAGATAACGTGCAGATGGTGAAATTGCCGCGATGGCGGCGGTATGAAACATAAATCTCGTCTAACCAAGTGTCTTTGAAGTATTCATATGGAAAGTTATTGTCTCGGTCGACCCACTGTAGGATAGCATTGCACTCGATCTCGTTTAACAGCCGGAATGGGGTCGGGTTTGAGACAGGGTGTGACTGTGGCATGGGTTTTAATCTCCTTATAATTAGCGGAGTTTAGCTGGTTGTTGTGGTGCGATGGATTCGATAGACGTAACCGGGTGTAGCTCTGTCCATTTGTGCGCGATGTCTTCATCGATCCAATTGCCGCACATGATGACGTGGGCGTGCTTGGTCGGCTGTGGCAGTGGGTTAGATGGAACTATCTCACCTAAGATGCAACTGTGACGACGGTCGGCCATTGTGAGTTTGACGGTAGAGGGGTATAGCGGAGACGGAGATTCACACAGCCACACGTGAATGTCGCCGTCACGTTCGTTGTGAATGGATTCGATATAGCCGATGGAACAGACGGAAGAGCCCGGGCGTATGGCGATGTGGCTGGCGATGTGGCCGTATTGGCTGAGAGAGGACGGGGCGAAGATTTGTTGTGCCTGGGACGTGGTAGGCGAGCTTAGAAACAGTATAGTAAGTAGTAAGGTAGCCAGACGGAAAACGTGTGATGGAAGTTGTGCTAGTACGCTGTCTTTGTCGTAGGTTATCCAATAAGAGTTGCGCTTGAGGAATGTAGCATCGCCTATGTCTACTGCTCTGTACTCGTCGATACCGCTGCCGAGGAGGTTGCCGGATTGTATATAACCAACTAGGCAACCGTCACGGAACACCGCACGCTCAACAGTGCCAGGATGTGGCAAGGCTTTACCGCACCGTGCGTGCAATGAGTATAGCGATAGGTCGTCGGGTCTATCGACACGGTTCAGTGCTTCGAGCGCGTTATCGACTAGTCCTACTTCCCACAGTGCGCCTAGACGGACAAGGCACTCGGCTAGGGCGGGTTGGTCGTGGTTGTCGGCGGCAATAGAGAGAGATCGCAGACGGCTAGGTAGACTAGTGAAGAGAGCGGCAAAGTAACAGACGACTAAGAATAGGGTGATGGTGACGATGAAGCCGAGAATGTAATTCCACACGGGTAGCACTCCTTTTGACACACCTTTATGGCTTTAGAACTTGCCGAATTCGTCGCCACCGGATGTGGGCGTTGTAGATTGTACAGCTCCGCGTGTGAGACGTATACACTTGGGACATGCGCGCGGATGGTTCTCTCCGAACCTTTGACCGTTCAAGCCGGCGACAAGTACCCCACATAATGCCTTATAGCCTAGACCGTGGATCATCGGTGTATCGACGGCATGCCGAACCGGATTCTGCCCATGTCGAGCCACACCCGCCCAGAAATGTTCCGCTAACATTCATCCACCCCACTTATACACAAAATGCAGGTTTTATACTGAGAACTCGTTGAGAAGGCTAATAGCTTCCTCTCTCATTTCCGTTAGCGCAATATCCCACATCTCATTCTCATCTTCACAGAATTCAGCCGCACATTTCCTCGCTTCGTCCTCGTCACACGGGCCGGTGTACTCCCAGCTCTCCAAGTCGTCGGCGAAACTCTCACATATGTCGGCCTTTTCATCAAAGGCATCGTTCGATCCGCTTGCCCAAGCGCTGCTGGCGTCCTGGTACTCAGTGGCTACGTCGCGAGCGACATTGGCTACGTCGTTGAGGCTGGATTGGATAGATTCGTAGTCGGACGCTGTAGCGATTAGATCTTCAGCGTCCTCGATTGCCTCATAGATTCGAGCCGTTTTGGCTGTACTGAGATCGGTGGGACGGAAGCGGCAAGAGAATTTGACACACCGCACGCGTTTGTTGCCGTGACGTGATTTGGTCCATTGATAAGGGGAGCCGGATGGGATAGACGCGCCGCACTTGTCACATGCGGTGGGGAGTTTGGCGCTGGCGACGTGGTTTATTTTGGGCACTGTCGTACACCTCTCTATAAACGTGGTTTTGTGTTTGTTTGGCCGTCTAATTCGATGTCAAGACGAGTAGTGTCCCGGACTGCGTTGTATGGGTATTGTGGACAGTGGCTCGAAGTGACCGTAGTCCACTAAGAGCGCGCCGAGTTTGGCGAGTAGGGCTACTCGGGCGTCCGCATCCGGTGCGCGTTTGCCTTCGATAGAATCGCCGTCCAGAGTGACTGCTAAGAGTGTCACGCCGTCATGTCTGAGGTAGGCCCAATGGCCTGTGTCGTAGACTTCCATCTTTATTCTCCTTCAATCCGTTTCGATACTTCTCTACACGTGCATCAATGCGCGTTCAAACTGCGCACGGTCCACGCGTGTATAGTCGTATTTGCCTTTGACTAGGCGGTTGTAAGCGAGACCGGGAGATCTGCGTCCGGTCCCAGCAGCGATTAACCCCGGCAGCCATGGCGGAATGGGGGTCGTAGGCCCGCCGTAGAGGAGGACACAGTCGTCACAGTCGGATGGGATGATGGCAAGATAGCGGTCCTGGCCGCGAGATCCGCCGCGGACGTAGACGAGAGAGGAGATCCACGAAGAGGACGGGGTAGACGTGCGGGTGACGGTGCGTCTAGTAGAGACGCTCATGACTTGTTGACCTTTTTGAAGAGCATAGCACCGTCGCACCTAAATTCTAAAGTCGTAGCCGTCAAGGCTGCATACTCATTTGCGGCTTCAAGTGCCGCCGTTGTTGCGCCCGGGTGCGGTAGGTTATAGACGTATTCGATTAGTTCGCTTACCTTGGTTTTCAGTGTCGTGTCTGTCTCGGTTCTCATGATGGTTAGAGTATAGACTAAGCCGGTTAGAGTGTCAATAGGCGAAGTGGGGCGTAAGCGTGGTTAGCTTTGGTTTAGACGCCCATCGTGCGGCGGATGACTTCGAGGACTGTTTCAGGCAGTAGTCTATCTGTACTAGGACGGTCGTAATAGACGTCGGACGTGGCACAGACGTATTGTGCTGGACGGTGGCCGGGGCCGCCGGGGCCGCCGATGATACTGTCAGACGTGCGCGCGCGGTAGATTGCGCCTAGTGATATGAAGTATTCGTGCGGACCGTCGAATGCGATATGGCCGGTTGAGCGCGGCGACGAGACAGGCTCCGCTAGCGGGTTGGGCTCTTCGGCGGTAATGGTCCCGGTCTTGCTCTCTCTCATGACGCCAACCTTCCTTTTTCGTCTAACGCACCGATGGCGTACGAGGTGATAACGAACGCTTTGCCGCGACGGACTAGATCCTGCGCGGCGGCCGATGACACAGCCGTAATCATGTCGCCGTCGCGCCAGTATTGGACTAGAAAACCGGTGTCAGTGCGAACGTTGAGCGGATTACGTTGCCAAGGGGTAGGGGTATCGACGGTACGGCGGTCGATGGTGTCGCTGTGGTAGCCGTGGTCGTGTCCGTTGTTGGTTGCCATGGTTAGACTCTAGCAGTGGGTCGCGATCCAGTCAAGAGGGCGAAGCAAGGCTTTACAAATGAAAGTGGGGCGTAAGTGCGGCTATCGGCTATGGCCCCTTTTACGTCGTCGGCCATTCAACCTCGCCGGTTTCCGTGTATCGCTCACCCGGGCAACCGCACTTGACGCACACAACCTCCTCGCGCGGTCCAGCACCGGGGACGTCGCCTAACTCGAAGTCGCCGTAGATGGTCCATTCGTGCGTACAATTGTACCAATCGCCAGTTTCAGACATGGTCAAGTGGACAGTAGCATTCATTTGTATGATTACCCCTCTCTCCGCTCCGCTAGTGCCAGTACTTCACCCCACGGCCGGTTAACCATATCAGGGTAGTCTACCAGCATGGAGAGGATTAGGTCCTTGACGCGGTCGTATTCGGCGCGCGGCCTGGTACCGCCATATTCACGGTCTAGCCAATTGGCCAGATGGCGGAGGTCCGCGTCCTCGATCATGCCGCCACCATATCCGCCGCGGTGCGCTTCGCCAGCCGCACCACATAGGCGCGGTCGGGGTGGACGACGGTGGATTGATGCTGCCGGCCGTCCTTACCCATATAGGTATAGGTGTACCAGACACGGGCGGTACTAGGAACCGTGAGGATGGTATAAGCCGGAGTGGTCGTGGCCGTCTCGGTCGCTGTCGTTGTCATCTCGGTTGCCATAAACGTACTATGCCATGGGTTATAACGGCTGTCAATAGGGCGGGATGAGATCGGGCTAAGACTTTACAAATGTCCTCTAAATAGGACGGCCACGCTATTCCTCGCCGGCTGGCACGATTATTGCTATGCGGGCGCGTGTTCCTCTAGGGACCCACCCTCGCTGGTCTTACGCCCCACTTTCATTTGTAAAGTCTTGGTTGAAACCCGTCTTAGGGGTTGACAGTGGGTCGCGACCCGGGTTAGAGTCTGGTTATTGAGAGACGACACCGAAGAGGAGATACAAAATGACTACCAAAATCGCACTGGATTACGAGAATGAGATGAATCACCAGAGTTACCTTAACGGCTTCGAGGACGGTCTCTTGTACAATCGCGGTTTGGGGTATTGGGAGTCTTGGGACGACGTCGAACCGGTTGACGATTACTATCGGCGCGGATTCAAAGAAGCCACCGGCATCGAATACAGCAGTAAGATTATGTAAAATAATTGTGACAGGGGAATTAAAGCCATGACTACACCTAAGCCTCCAATCCACTGCACACCGTGCCGCGTGACGTACCAGGGTGTACGGTACCAGATCGAGACAAACGGCGAAGTACGACTCCTTCCACACCTATTCGAGGTAGGCAACGTAAATAGATCTACTGTACTTCGTACTATTGACCCTATTTCCGAGCCGGAAGCTAAGCTTATTCGCCGTGAGGCCAGCCGTCAACGTCGCAACCGCAATGCTCGCGAGCGCACCAAGGCGATGAAAGACTTGGGGCTGAAGCGTGGGACGGGTGGCGCTACGAACGAGGTTATAAGCAAGGCAGGAACGGAAAACCTCATCCACAATATAACAAAGAAGAGTGTTACTTAAAGGGTTATCTTTAGCGGGTATGAAGTTCAAGGCCCGGAGCGATTTCACCATTATGCTAGCCCAGCTTGTTGTAAGTGGTGTGCCAAGGCTGAGGCTATGGAGCACTATGCCGGCGAAAGAGAGTGATTCGTAATGAGCCGCCTACCAATCAACGACGATATCAACCTCGACACCATTGCCAGCCTCGTCCGCGACGACGGTTATAGCGCACGTGCCGCGTGTATAGAAGTAGCCAGACGTATCGGTACGCCGAATGCCGTTGAAAGGTTGCGGAGGAAGTGGCGCGAGCGGAGAGGTGTTGGTAGAGTGGAAGTGAGACTGTCGTTTACACAAGATGAGTGGGAGAGGTTGTGTACGCCGAGTAAGACCACGGATAAGGTCGTCATAGCTGGTTATATCAAAGAGTTCGTAAGCGCATTGTATTCTTGAGCGAAAGGGGCACAGATCCAATGACACCTGAAGAGACCGCAGAACTCGAAAAATGGGCCTCACACGCCGTCGAAAGGTATGCAATCGAAGAATTCATCGAAGACGCAACGAGTGGCCCTAATGCCGCTCTCGAATGGTCTTGGAAGGCCCATCGATCGCTGGACAGTCTACTAGATGAATTCTTCGAAATCGATCGCCCTCTTTTAGAATCAGCCAGACGTGCGCTCCTCGCGGAGAACGCTATCCTCGATATCTAGAAACAAAAAGTTTATGAGTGTGTTATACTAATTGAAAGGGGCCGCACAAATGGGAACAGTACGGAGTGGGCAGACGACAGGTGTAAGTAGTAAAGTAATCGACCGCATCCGCAAGTTCTTAGCGTTAGCCGACCGCGACCGCTCGAATACGACAGAGGGCGAGGCGTCCAACGCTGCCGCTGCCGCTGCCAAATTGATGATGGAGTATAATATAGATGAGGCTACTATCATCGACCTGGCCGGCGAGGAAGAGAGGTTGGATATATCACACGGTGAAATAGATGGTAAGGTCAAGGGACATCGCATTGCGTGGCGAATGAGGATCGCTAGGGCATTGCAGACGGTATGCGGCTGTAAAATGTTCACATACGGTGGGCAGATCAGAGCGACAGGACGCAGGGGCGACCTAGAAGCGTTCAAATATCTGCAAGATATGATTTGCAGACAGATATCAGACGCCGCGGATAATGAATATCGTTGGCGCAAAGAGTATGATCCGTATTTTATGATGGATGAGGGTAACGAATCGGGTCGAGGAAGATCGGCTTGGAAGAATTCGTTTAGACTGGGATGTGCGGCGCGTGTAGCAACTAGGATCATAGAGGAGTACTATGCCGGTATGAAAACGGCGACAGGCGGTGCTTTAATCGTGCTAGACAAGCGCAAGGTTGCGATTGCGGAAGCGCAGAAAGATCTCGGATTGAGACCGGCGCCATTGAATAGCAGAGTATCGTCCGATGATGGTTATGACTCAGGTTATAGCCACGGCGACAAGGTTAATATCGGCGGTAAGGCTAGGGGCGGGCTAGTAGCGCCGGATAAGAAGATAGGAGAGCGTATATGAGCGACTCGACTAACGCATTCCAGAACATGCTAGGCCGTATAGAGCGACTGTGTGATGCCCCTTACACTATCAGACAGTTGCGAATCATTGCGGACGCGGATGGTCCATGGAGTCGCGGCAAATGTATAGCGGAGATAATAGAGGCAGAAGAGTTTGAACAAGCTATAATAAAAGAGTCGCTTGACTTTGCGCTAGGCTTTGCGCTAGGCGGCGGTGATGATATCGAATAACATTTAACGGCTGTTGTACTCACTCTCCAACGCCGTCAACATTGCTCTATACATAGCCAGTCTAACCCGCACTAGTGATCTGAACCTAGACACGGCCGAGCTAAACATATCGACGTACTCGCGCAGATTGTCCTGGCTAGCTAGTCCTGCCATAGCGCTCACTATCACAATAGTTGATAGCGGCGTTCCTAGTACCCCTGCCAATTTGCACACACGGTTGTAAATACCTTCGGGCAGTCGGAGTTGTAATATCGATGTGCGGTCGCCGTATGATTCCGGCCGAATGGGGAGGTTGTCTATCCACGTAGCAAATTGTTGATAGTATCGCTCTGGTAGCCAGCCGGAAGACGGGCCACATAGACGTGCGCGGAAATCGTCCATCGACTCTGTGACGTTATCGAGTTCTAATACGTCTAGGCCATGATGGATAGCGCAGACGAGAAGGAGACTTTGTGTGGGACGGTGGGAGGGGTCAGCGACTGTGTAGACTACACGAGAGAGAGCGTTTTTAATCGTTGAGGGGTAGTCGTAGACTTTGACAGTGTGTGCTTTGTCGTCGGCTGTGTATAGGTCGCGGTTGACGATAACCTCGTGTAGTAGGCTATACGGAACGGGGTTGGCGGTGGAATCGTCCACATCCACCATGGAGATAGGGGTGTGCGATATGGTGGATTGTCGGCGACTGACTAAACGGCGAGGGGCGGGAGGTGGCGAGGGTGGTGGTCCTACAGACGGCAACGGTTGCGGCATTGACCATGACACGGCGCCTGTCGGCATCGGAGGGTGGACGTTTTCGGCGAGTGGCGGGGTTGTGACAGGGGAGACTGTGTGGGATTGTAGAATGGCACCGAGTGCTTCGGCCAGAGGTCCTGACAGAGGGCCTATACGAGGTTTTACGGCATCATCGTCCAGTGTGTTTACGGCATCTTCGTCATGTGAACTTTGGCTATCAAGGTTATTAAACGGTAGGACATTCGAGCGGTGCGAGCGCAATGCCACGTGACAGCCTCCGGTCAAAAGAGGTGTAGAGGAAGTTCGTAACTACCACGATGCGAAAGGTAGGCCATAGGATCGTAAGATAAGTGCAGTCAGTAGGTTAACATAGGTCGAGGAGAGGGGATAGAGGGAGAGTGGAGCGTAAGATATAAGTTATCGCTCACTTGCTTAGTTCGGCGTCTATAATGTTATCGGTATGGACACCGTCTTCGTATGACGATGATAATGTACGTATCAACCCTGTGTCTGTCTTACCTGCCGCGGCCGCTATCTCTAGTTCCTCTAACACTCGCCGCCGGGTCTCTATACTCAGTACGTGCCACGGAAAACGGTCGCTCGGCCCGGTTACGTTAACGTCGATTTTCAGCCCGTCTAGACGCTGGAAATAGGTTTCGATAGCTTGAAGCTGTCTAGGGTGGGACGGAGTCGTAGCGATACGGAGTAATTCGGCGGCGACAATCGGACGGTGCGAGCCTAGGTCGAGTTCAACTTCACGCTGCAAGGCCGCCGAGAATACCGGATTAGATAACGCACGCTTGATGCATAGGACGGACGTGTGGGCTCGTTTGGCGACAGACGGAATACCCTCGCCAAGTGGACGAGTGAGGAGTGTTTGAAGGATGCGATATTCAAGGTGGGTTAGGTTGTAACCGTGGTCGTTGTCGTCCGGTAGGGGGATTATAGAGGGAATAGGGTCAGGGTCGGGTATGGTGGTGACAGGTGACGACTCCGACTCAGACTTAATATAAGGTCGTGGGTTGGAATCGACACCTTCACCGATGACGGCGTTACGACTAGGACCTAAGTATGCCATATACCAACCGTTACCGGTCTCTCTTGCCGCGTGCGGCGAAGTCGAGTGCGCCTTGAATAGTCTCACTATCGTCATCACGCATGTTTTCGACTGTCTCTAGTATCCAGCGGAGATAATCCGGATCTTTTCTAGCTACGTCGTTAACATCTTCTCCTCCGTGTTTGCCGAAAAGGAAGTTGCCATCGAGATCCAACCACTCGCGTGTGCGTCCGTCGTCTTTGATACGGTTCATAATACGCGCTCCCTCATTCCACCGTAAATGCCCTTTGACATGTCACAGGGATCACCGGCTAGATTATATACCTCTACGTGCTTACATCTTCGTTCTTCGACTAGCTCAAACCATAGTCGCCATATCGATTGACGGTCGCCGAAGTATTCGTAGCGATTTTCGCACAGGGATTCATACTTGTTATCGTGCGGTGTGTCGTACCAGACTAAGCGGAATTTCATCGGCCCACCTCGCTAGTTTGATCGGATGTCAGACGCCTTATTTCTCTACGCACATACCACTCCGCCTTGCGAAGGTCTTCGATAGGGTCGCTTGATTTGACACCGGCCCGCCACAGATATTTAACGGCGTTGCCGACATTGAAACTCATGTGTTCTACAACGTCAATACATTCGATACCGGACGGCGAGAGATTGTAGTGCGGCGGATGATCTACAGCGCTCGTGCTCATATCTTTTTATCCTCCACGAATAATTCCCATGTGCGCGGATAGAGTTGCGAGATGATTACACCCACTTCGTTCGCATATTGGCGGATTTCCCATTGAGCCGCCGCGTCCATGCGGAGAGTGAGGAAGGCTAGCCAGTTGCGGAGATTGGCTGAGGCTCGCATACGAGAGTAGCGGCCTACAGGGAGGTGAATACGGGCGAGTTCTTTAGGCACGCCGTTAGCTAGAGCGGTTTGATAGATTTTCTCTTGATATTCATATTCGGAGGAGAGGGCGGCTTGAAATTCTAACGCCTTTTCCTCGGTTAATTCCTCGGCGCCTTTTACCGTTCCGGCTTGCTTATTTGATTTGCTATTGATAAGCAATCGTTCGATAGTTGGGATATAATTCAGGTATGGTAATGGTGTGTAACGTGCCGACATCTCATTGTACGCGTCGTCCCAAAACATCTCCTCTTCTGTCTGTGTACACGTTCGATGTGTGCGCCATTCGCGGAATACGAAAATAGGCGCCTGTACTTCGATTACTAGGCCAGCCATTTCGAACGGCGTGGCGTGTTTGTGTTCGTAGAGGTAACGGAGTAGTTTTCCGTCTCCTATGCGCGACTTAGCCTTGTTCACAACCAATACAGCCGAACAAAACGGACACCGCATTCCTAGCCCTAAATCTGTTCTTTCGGTTATAGCATCGTTTTCGGATGAATTTGTTTGCCATGAGTAGCCGACACACGATCCGTTAGGGTTAAGACACTCTATATAGGTAGAATTACCCCACCCTAGAAACCCCTTTCCCGTTGACATTCGTGCGGCTTCAATAATCCTCTCGTCACACCCCCAAGCCTCGATTGCTTGGATATATCCGTGATCTAAAACAGGGGTTTTAGGGCCGATCGGATCGGTTAAGGTTAAAGGTTGTAACATAGCCGTCACTTACCGCCATCCTTGCCGTTGTCGTTCTTGTCACTCTTCCGCCGTACAGTATAAAACGCCTGCCCGTCTGGCGCTTTACTAGATGATGCTTCAAGTGCGACCTTCAACACCTCTATATGCACACCGTACTCCGTGACTAGTTTAGGCTGACTGAGAGCAGTGACATCGATCTTATGAATAGCACTCACTAGTGCCTCCGCCGGTATGCCATATTGAAGTAAACCGGGAAGATACACAGACGTGGCACCGGTTCGGCCTTTCGTGCGCGACAATGTCCACTTGTCGGACTTGACGGATTTCAACTGTGCTGACTCTGTTAACGGTTCCACTATGGCCATTATCTCAGACTGGCGTGCTTTGGCGGAGTCGATAGTGTCGGCGAGAGAGGTGTATTCGGATAGTAAAGAAGACAGTACGTCGGCGAGACCGGGATTGACCTCGGTTAGCGTGGATAGATCGGTCGTGCGATTAATGTTGTCGTCCGACATTCAGTTCTCCTGACTGGTAATTAAGATTTTACACGGCATAGTATTCAGACCATATATCAGCGTATTGCGCTACTATATCATTAAAGCACTCGATACACGAAATCATCCAATTAGACTCCTCTTCGTAATAATTAGTATTTAGTCGCCGCCTACGTATATTAGTACATGAACCGCACACAGGACAGGAGGCCGAATCTGATAGTTGTGACAGATCTAGGCCGGCTTGGACTAAATGCGGTATTACCAATTTGAAACGCAATTTTTCTAGCTCTTTGTCTGTCATGGCTTACTCCCCCAAGCCTTAGTCACTTTAACGTCAACCTCGATAGGTACCTTACACGTACACAAACCATGATGATGAACCATGGCATTGACGATTACGGGCTTAACGGTCTCTACGGCTTCCTCGCCAGCCTCGAATACTAACGCATCGTGCTCCTGTAGCAGCCAATAGATAGGCAATCCGCTATCTTGCCAGTCAAGGACGATAGGCTTCAGCGATCTCATAGCGTTTTGAATCAGTCCCTGTGCCCACCCTTGAATACGGTGGGATACGAAGTGTCGGGCAGATTCCGCCGCTATCTTTGGCGTACGCGACCATACACCAGGTACGTATCTGGGCATGCCCCATTCGTCAAAACATATTCCTGTGCGCTTGGCCTCACGTGTGCAATCTTCAGCGTACTTGGCGAAACCTGAGTAGAGTCGATACCATTCGCGAATGAATTCCTCGCAACGATCTTCAGGCCAGCCGGTTATGCCAAAGGATTGGAGTTGAGCGGCGAGACCATGGCCGCGTAGACCATAGCCTACGCCAAAGGTGATACGTTTCGCCGGCGTGCGCTGAGTATCGTCGTCTACATCAGCCGGAGCCACTCCGAATAGATGAGACGCAGTTTGAATGTGAAAGTCGCGGTCGATCTTGGAATAGCGCGCTGGATCTCGATTGAAGATATCGCACATTAGTCTATCGCCGGAAGCGTTAGCCATGCCACGGACTTCAATCTGCGAGTAATCAGCGGCGACGATCTGGAATCCATCCGGTGCGCTACAACAGGCACGCAGACGCTTGGCGAGCTTAGAGTGCTTAGGCCATGCTAGAGGATTAGGCTCTTCGGCGGCAAGACGACGTGACGTGGTGCGGGTGTTCTTGATACGGCCGCGGAGACGCCAATGAGTGCCAGCGTAATCGTCCGGGATATCGTCTAGCGTGGGCCAGATGAAAGAGGAGAGCATATGCTCATGCTCGCGCCAGTCGAATACCATAGCCAATGCCGGGTCTGTGTAACGCAAACCTTCGATGGATTTCTTGGAAGTGGAGTAGCCGCCCTTGGAATTCCGCTCTAATCCAACTAGGCCACGACGTTTGAGTAATTCCTCTACTTGTGGCGGGGAATTAGGATTGAATGGCAGCCCGCCCCAGAATTGATACGAGAGTAAGGCGCCTATGCCACGCATGGAAGATTCCAGCTCCACGGCAAGTATACGCAGGGAGGGTATATGGACGGGCACCCCGCGGGACTGCATGTCATCCCAGACAGTAGAGAGATAAGAGCCGTGGTGCCAGAGAGTGGTAAGGTCCATTTCAACGCCGCTCGAATCCGTATTCAGCCACAATAAGATCTAGCATATCGTCTGTCTGTGTGTGTGTAACTTCGCAGCGTGGACAAGGATAGTGTCGCGTACCATGGCAGAAGCACCGCGTATTTATTCGCGCCTCTACAAGTTGATCGTATAGTTTCTCTATAGTTGCGAGCATTTCGTGCTCAGTGTGTGATTTTTTACGTGTCATATCATTAATCCGCCTTCACTTTTGTTCGTGAAAGAGCTTCAATCTCGGTGTGATAGCGTGTGCGAACATGTACGTTCCATGCGGGTCACGGCAGGAGTAGTATATAGCGGCGTCACGGTCCTTATCGTATAGTGCTCGGATAGAGCCATGCGGAAATTTACCCAGCACTGATTCAACTGGTCCTTTTAATTCCTTGTCAATCCCACGATAAGCATCGCCTATTTTCTTCCAGCGTTTCTCTAAATTTGTAGTATTGCCGTCTTTATCGACCTTGCCAGAACGGTAATCACGTAGAATGCCAGCCGCGTACTTGTGGATTGGCTGTGGCTTGTAAGAGATAATAGTTCCATCGTTCTCGACAATGTGGCGTTTGCCGGGAATAGGCCATTCGGATTTGCGCTCGATGATTGACTCTAGATAGGCTAGTTGACGCTCTACACCCAGCGGCTTAATAGTGTCATCGTGATCCGTCATAGCCATGCCACACCAGCGGTGACAAAGAGCCTTCAATCCTTGCGGCTCCGTAAGAAGAAGATAGGCCGCGTACATCGTGTCGAGGAGATTGGCGCGCGAGAAGTTTAGGCTGATAGCTCGCGACATTTCTATCTCGTATCGGGAGTGAGTGTAGACGAGAGTGCCACGGTCTAGCAGAGATTGAATGTAAGGTGCGGCGATAGTATGATAGGCGGGGTCGTCACATAGTAACATGTAGCCGGTACCGGGCTTGCAGGAGATTTGAACGGAAAATGGATTATCCGGTGTGCCTTCCGTGTCGAGTGCAAAATCAGGTGTATCGTACGGAAGATAGGATGGTAGCTCGGCCGGAGAGATGACACGGTAATCTTCGTTGCCGGCATGGATATCAACAGGTACATCGATAGGTGAATTGGATAGCGTTAGATTGATGCACCTGGCTACTTGTGAGTAATCCCAAAATATTGACGATCTCAGCACCATAGCGTCATCGGTGGGGCGCATACCGGCGGCGGGGTGTATGATGGGGAGGATGACAACCTTAGCAAGGATGTCACAGTGTGGCGATAGGGGTGATACATAATGAGGAATGCCGTGTACCTTGCCAGTGAGGAAGTACGGTTCCGGCTTATCGGCCATAGACGTACGGAGGAATTCCCACGTCGCAAACGCGCCAACAGTGACGATTAAACCCGGCTGGCACATTGCTATTTCATACCGCAACGTATCCCGCCACTGTGATATTTGACTAGGTGTAGGATCGGGATTGCCGGGCGTGTACTCTTTTATCAAGTTCGTCCGGTAGAACATTCGGACAACGAATCCGAATTGCGATAGGTAACGGTCCTGTTCTTGACCGGACGGACCGACGAAAGGTTCACGTTCACGTGCCTCGACTTCGCCAGGCGCTTCACCTATAAACATGATAGGGCAAGGGGTACGGCCGGCGCCGAGGACGATTGTCAAATTAAATACTCCGCTAATCGCTCGAATTCAGCCCAACATTCGTGACCCGGTAGGACATGATCGCCGGCCGTGACAGCCTCGGCGTATAAAGTCCTAGCCTTGTGTATAGCGGCCAGTAAAGCTTGCCGCGAGACTGGCACAGTAGTGTCTAACGATGGAATAGCGTCTGAGGCTTGATATTGTGTATAGGCGTCTATTACGACTTCCTCATTCGAGTCCCCAGACGTTTTCCATTCAACAGCCCACCACAGATCTTTTAATACCTCTCGCGGTGCGGCCGGAGTGTAATGTAACCATTGCCTAGTCTCTTTGGCAGCATCGGCGTATCCGCGTTGGTCTAGGGCTTCGGCCATAGACTCTAGGTCTTCGCTGCGATGCCACGGCTCGTCTGAGTGGCATAGGTAATTGAATGATCCACCGCTCATGGTCACATCTCCGTCTCATCGTCGCCGTCTTTGCCAGTCATACCACCGAGCATAGCCCCGACCATCGCCTGTGTTCTCTCATTGACGTGTTTAGACAGTTCATCTATAATTGACTGTGGCGAAGCTTCCTTGATGCGTACGACATATGTAGCGTCTGTCAAGCTGGTCTTTTCTATAGTTAATTTGCGCACGTACATTCCGGTTGATTCGCACCAGGTTTTGACGGCGGCGGTGATCTCATGAGCGAGCCGGGTAGAGGGGGTATCGGGCAGCTGCGGTATAGTAGCCATTCGCTCATGTCTCCGTTGTGTTAAACAGTAGGTATTATACGGCTATCTATCCGGCTATCCATAAAGCCGTACAGAACCGGCCGCTGTCGAATACTACTTTCCATTCTGTACTGAAAAAGAATCTGACCATCGGCGCACCAATTGTGCGTAATCCGGCCAATGTGCGATCATCGTACTCTTGAAGTTGTGATACGACAGGTAAGGCGCTGAGGTCTACAACGGGCGGTAGCATAGTTGTCTACCCTGTCGTAAAACGTTTTTCGGTTACTTTTGGCTTCATATCAGCCACAAGACACAGTGCCAACCTAGTTATTTCTGAGAAGGTTAAACCCGGGTATAGATCTAGCAACAGATCTATGAGTTCGGGCGGCACTTGTACCGACGTCTTACGTAAGTTCGTCATGCCGGAATCCTACCACAGCCCGGCCCGATCCCATCCGGGCAAGTAAGGCGGAAGTTGTGTGAGATAAAAAAGTGGGGTGGACAGTCGCCTGTCGCACCCCGTGGGAATCGCACTGTGCTACCCTCTTGCCACCGCTCGCTTAGACCGTGGGTGCCACCTGGTCCGTGCCGACCACACCCTGTCCGCTGGTCTGCTGGCCCTGTGCCGCTCCGCTCACGTCGAGCCCGGCCGCTGCCAGCTTCGCCTTGAACCGCTCGGCCGCAGAGACATGCTGGTCACTGGTACGCCCGCCCTGGATCAACGGGAGGTCATCGAGGAAGGCGTAGAGACGATTGCCGGCGCCGTCCGTCTTGAGCTTGAGGAGACGGAGACGACTCGACACGGCCTCACGGGTGACGAGGTGTTCCTCGCCAGCGAACGCCGGATTGGCCTTGAGGATGTCGGCGAGCCCGGAGTAGGAGATAGCGTTGTGGCCCGCCATTTGGCTAGCGATAGCGTCCTCTAGGGCCTCCTGACGGCCGGGTAGATTCCAATGGACGCTCGGCGGGGCCGGCTCACCCTTCTTACGGCCGCGCTTGGTGCCACGTTCGGCAGAAGCCTCGATAGCCGCCGCGTCGTTCGGCTCGCGATTGATGATGGTGCCGAGTGTGTCGCCGGGGGCATCGTCCGTGAGTACGCCGGAAGTGGTCGGGCCGGTCTCGGCGACGGGGCCGGTAGCGGGCGGGGTCGTCTCTGGTACCGTGGGATTGGCAGGACTGGCGACGTCCTCGGTGCTTGCGGCTGCTTTGGCACTTCCCATCTTAGCCATGGTGTGGTCTCCCCCTTCAATCGTGGGTTATGGTCGTGGCCGTTACCGGTGTATCCAGCCGGCCGGTTGTCGTCGATGGGGAGAGTACTACGGCGCGGCGAGGATGTCAATAGGGAAGACGATAGAGATCGGCGAAAGATTGGGAAGATGGGGCGGAGTAGGTGGGGAGGATGTAGGAGAATGGCGGGCACTAAGCGCGGTACTGGCACCCCGGCCGCACCGCGCGGATGGTGTTATAGATGGACTCGGCCAGTTTCAGCCCGAATCTCACCCGTTTGCCGCCGTCTGCGGACACGGTAGCGACTTCGGCGAGTTCGGCCGGCGTAGCTAAGCATATGGCCAGATACGACGGGAAGTGCTCGGCCAAGGCAAACGCGCGATCCCAACCTACGCCCGGGATCTTGGCGCAGAGTTTGGCTATCTGTAGGGTCGTAGAGTCAAGGTCGAGACGTGCGGGAGGGGTATCGCGGGACTGGTCGAATGCGCGGTAAGCTTCGGTCTGCTCGGAATAGGGTTTGGCGTAGGAGCGAGCTAGACAGGCCAGCCATAGCGCTACGTGTGAGATATCCGGTACGTGGTCGTAGAGGACGCCGAGCCGGGCGAGCTTGTCTAACCGTGAGATGAGATAGCCGTAGCGGATAGGTGATTTCGGACCGAGCTTGAAATCTGTCCAGCGAGAGTACGGCGGGCGACCGTCGCGCGCGGGGAATGTATGGTATTCTTGAAGTGTGATATTGTCTTCGGGGTTGCAACGGAATATGCCATAGAATACTAACCGGCAGACGTCGTGCGCGGCTAGGAGTTTTGGGACTTGTGTGGCGAATAAGCGGCCGTTTTGGAACGAGGTAAGGAGATCGGAGAGTGATTTTACTTCTACGCCGATAGAGATAGTGCGGTTGTCGGCGCCGTTGCCATAGAATACGGCATCGGTCGAGGGTTGGTTAAGGAGGACGCCACAGCCGGGCTGTGATAGCGGCGGGTAATTGACGAGGTGTTTGGAGCCTTCAGCATTGGAGATGAGGACGGTAGGGCAAGAGATGATAGATTGCGATTGCGGTATAGGCGAGCCATTTTGCGTGCTAGACATACTCATAATCATTTCGCCTATTTCACCGTCAACGTATAAATCCGTTCTCTTATCCGGTACCTAGTCGATTTCAATCTATTCAGCAGTCGCATGTACTCACGTGCTCGGTCTGGTTTTCCGCGGGCGAATAGGAACGTTATCTTGGCATCCACCTTACCGATTAGATGATGCATGCGGGAGTCACGAGCGTAATAGTCGTCTAGTAGTGGCGGCATCAATTTTCAACTCCTAACCACGTCAAGAGTTCGTCCATGCTAGTTGTCATAAAGTCAACAGCCTTATACATCAATTCAGGCTCTAGAGTTTCGGTTAGAAAAATCGCTGTGCGCTTGCCTGCGCCTATCGCGATACCTAGCTCTAAATGTGCGGAACGGCCACACGGTAGGACTAGCACGACCGTATCAGATTCTAGTAATGCATCGATATCGGAATGGTATCCTTCTACGGCGCGTGGGTGGCGGATCATACGCAAGTAGTTTTCGGCAGTCTCTGCGCCTTGACCGGTGTTTTGCATGTGTAATGGTTGTCCGCCCACCTGTTGCCAGGAAAAGCCTATAGAATCAGGTGGGTTTTTGAAATCGTACAAGTCTAAGCCAGCCGCTCGAAAAGTCGCAATGACGCCGTCGTAGAGTGGATTGCGCCATGACGATGCGACATAGATTTTGCTGGGTTTGTTACTAACGGCCTGTGCTAATTCATCGGCGAGTGCAGGTGATTGCATAGGGGTGGCCTTTTTTAGTTTGTTAACTAGAGTTTCTACTCGGTGACGTGTCATTTCCAATCCCCCAAACTATTCATTAATTTTCAACATGAATTTAACTACTTCCATCCCGTAATTATATCGCTCTGGTCGCGGCAAACTAGGTTCGGGCCCGGTTGACTCATAACACGTACTATATTCATCAAAAGTACAGGCTTCTACCCACTCCCCTTGAAGCCATGCGCGTAAAGCTTGCTTTGCCCCGCGTTCTGATCTGAGTAATCGCGGAAAGTCGAACGACGGTTCATCGTGAGTATATCCTCTAGCAGTCGTCCATCGCATCGGCAGAAATTTACCTGTCGACGGCTGATATATAGCCCACGCTTCGAACGCGGGTACAAAAGTAGATGGTGGGGCTGAGGTCATTTCCAATCCTCCGGTGTAGTCCCAACCCATTGACGCATGCAAGCGTAGACAAATGGCCCGCCGAGTAGGTCCCATTCCGTAGCACGATAAGTTTGGCCTAGTTCAGCGGAGTTAATACCGCATGACGACGGACGTAATTCGAATTGCGGCGGACGCGGATTATTCACTCCGCCGCTCATCATGCCGCTTACGCTTCCTATGGTAGCTCCGCCCGCACTGCCTAAGCTGGGCATAGTAGAGTCACTGATTCTAGTCTCAATAGCGAAATCGACAGACGAATGAACGATATCGGAGACTCGCGGCTGATACCTTCCTGTTCCCTTATCGTTAAGGTAGATCTCTCTTTGTCTACCGGAGATAATCAAGTGCGCTTTACCGTCACGGCAAGAGTCTAGAATCTTACGCCACTCGGCGTTAGCTTCCGCTTTAGATCGTCCTTTGTCTCCCCACTTGGCACGGTCGGAGCGCCCGGATATGGCGAGGTTGATAATCTCTGTCATCTCCGCGCCGGTGTCTATAAATATCGTGCGTAGTCGAGACCCAAAACGTTTCATACACTCGCCGTCTGTTACCGATTCGCGTACGGCCCATAAGACATTGTTACGGACTAGACTTAGAGCCTCTTCGCCAAATTTCTGTGCCGACTCGGTACCAAGCTCGGCGACGGTGCCAGGCATGGAGAAGTCGCTGAATAGAATTCTGCGACCGTTGCGTTGAGCTTTCTTTACAGCATCCTCTCCGCGACGGTCGATAGATATAAACGCGATAGGATCTGGACAATAATCGGTTACGAACGTGGTCTTTCCTGTTTTGTCTAATCCCCACACTAGTATATTAGCCTGACGCGGTTTGACTACGGATGATTCTAGGATATAGAAAGATGAACCGGAAAATTCTCCGATTTGACGTTCACGTACGACAATAGGACCGGAGACGGTTCCGATGTTGGCCGGTGTGATAACGGTTGGAGGAGTGTGTTTGCCCATTGCCATGATATGGGTAGTGTCCTTTCGATTTAACGGCTCAATTTGGTATATACAGATTAAGATCCGGGTTTGGCGACGGCAACATACAAACCAGTACGCGACGGGTGCGGCCGCGTCGAGTCGGAAATGCCTCTTCTAATACTATGGCAACGACACGGCGGTTCTTAGTTGTACGTGTGATCTTTTGCAGGTTGCCGTCTATGCCAGTGAATAGTCTATCTCCCGGATGAAGTATTTGCGGGGATAGACCGGATATTGTCATGACACTGATTGTTGAATCGCGTATGATGACAGGTTCATAAGCTGTGATAGTCATTTTGTCACTTTTCCGCTTCTGCCATATGCTTGTGATTTAACAACATCGCCCAATTTTGTTCGATCTCTAATTCCGTCCACTCCCATTCCCATATTCGATAGACCGGGCCGAATTGCTTAGGCGATCCATCCGGGCGCTTACCGAATCCCTCGCCATTGGGGTAGACAACGTGAAGCCGGCCGATATGTGATCCGACGTAATGACAATAACCCTTTAATCGCGTCCAAGCTTCCCAGAAGGAAGGATCGGTTAGTGGTTTGTGCGAAGAACACCATCTCATCTTAACGTCGTCAACAATCAACCCGCGCGGATCTGGAGTGCGGATCAGATCAATATGGGCAAGGATGCCGTCTTTGATCATTTCGCCGGGTTGGTGGATGTATTCTCCGGGGTGGCGACGTGAGTACGCGTAGGCTAATGCCCATTCTATCGCAGTGCCTAGCCCCATGAACGCTTGACGGATCAGCTCCGACATAGGTCGTTCTTTTAAATATCCGAAATGGATAGCCATAGCGTGAGTGATTCCGGATATGTGAACGCCCGACGTGCGAGACGCGGACGATCCGCCGACAGTTCCGCCGCCGAACGGTGAAGAGAAATCGAATAGATCAGGCGGAAAGCCGTCGTGGATGAGGACGGGGGCGCTAGTAGATTGATTCATACACGCGGGAATTCAAATATAAGTTTGCTTAGCTCTTCCGATCTATCACCGTCATTGTATCGCTTCCTCAATTCTGTGAGCTTGTTTACGCGTTCCGGCCTAAGCCTATATTGAAATTGTCGGATTTCTCGTTCGAATTCGAACAATAAAAATGCCATAGATTCAAGTCTGTTTTCTTCGGTCACTTTCTTTTATCCTTGTAGATTAGATCATCTGATTTTATCACCAAAGCCATAGACTATTACATGCCCGCCTTCGCCGTAGGCGTTCATTGGCGGATAGAAATCCCAGCGCAGTCGTGTGATTCTCCAAGCACCAAGCTCTCCGGCTGTGTGCAATGTAACCTCATCACCTGCGCGCGGTACGCTAGGAATGTCGCCGACAGAGAACACTATGTCTCCATTTTTTTCGGCGTTGTCTACTAGACCGAAGTCGATTCGCATGATACCCTTTCTACCTGCGGTTAAAAGCGTCTTCTTAGAACGTCTTATAAATAACAACCATCTACTTCCTGGGTGACGATAATATCCAACTCAGGATTACTAGGCACGTGTGCTATAAAAGTCAAACAATAATCTTCAGCCGGTAGTAACGGACGTATCTTGCGGTCTAGCAACATAGCTATTTCGTCGCGCAGCCTGGAAATTCTTGGTCTTCGTTTAATATAGACGCGTCCACGGTATTACGCCCACCTAATCCCGGACCGTTGTTCCCGTGACTTGTGCCACTTTTTAGCGCACGCCCTGCACACGTGGCGCAGTGGTACTTTCGTTCCAATCGTCATTTCAGCGTAAGCGTGGAATCGTTCAAATTGACGTGACTCGGCGCCCGTGTCAGGGTTGGTTTCACACGGGATGAGATCGTTGGCGCTGTCAAATTGTACTTCACAGTTGAGGACTAACGGTACATCGTAATCGCGTTCGATTCTGTTGATTACTGGCATATTATCTATCGTACCTTTCTATATTACCCAAAAGAATCATAGTGGCCGGGTGTTTAAACATTTCCAGTGTGCCGACTGGCAGATACCGTTCCTTTCTATATTCAATTCCGGTCGGCACCGTGCAAATGTCTAGGCTCTAGGCCACTTACGACAACGATACCTCGGCCGTTGCCGGGTTGACTACGAATCCAGCTGCTGTCAGCCGAGCCGGTGCGTCTGGTGCGGCGAGAGTACGGTAGGCTTCGGCGGTGAGGACACCGTTGCCGGTGAATAGTGGAGATGCTGCCACTTGCGAGATGAGCATGCCGGTTGCCAGTTTACCGCCCGCCTGTGCGAGGGCCATACGAACGAATTCGATGATAGCGGGATTGATAGCCGCCGCCGGGGTGGTCTGCGCTGGAGCTGCGACAGGGGCTTGAGCCGAAGGAGTCACGGCCTGATTGGCTTGTGTCTGTACGTTCGTGGCCCCGGTCACGGCCTGTCCACCATTAACCTGCCCACCGACTCCGTTAAACCCCATGTACTCTGTCATAAGAAGGACGTCATGCTCGCCCTCCTTCTTGTTCTTGACCTTGATACGATCGAACCGGCCGCGATGTCCTTCGAACGCCGCCAGTCCCTTCGCCGCCCACGCTGCTGGGTCGATCTTCAAGCCGGCGCTCGCGGCGTGGTCGAGGAAGTGTTTCCAATCGGAACCTAAATCGATGCCACGGTGCCCGCGCTTGGGAGTGCCGTCGTCTTCCAACCCGCCTACCGGTGCCATAAACGGCCCGGAGTATTCGAGGAGATCTTCGTGCTCGTAGGGTTGGTCGTTGGTGGCGCCGTGGAAGATATGGGCCTTACCTTCGGCGAGTTCCTGGAATCCCTCCCATGTAGCATTGGGAATGACGTTGATACCGTCCAGCGAAGGCACGAAGTTGTAGAGTGACACGGCCGAGTAATATGCCGGGTCGAGCGATTCGTACCCTTGTCCCGGATCGGGCTCGAAGTAGACGACAACGGCAAGAGAGTATCCGTCGCGGCCAGTGATAGTTTTGGTTGACTTACCATCGCGCACGGCAATTTGGCGACGGAGGCGGAAGTAGTCGTAGGGGACTGCGCGTACGAGGCGGATGGTCGCGCGGAATCTGTCTGCGAGTCCGTAAACTTCGGCGTTGTCCGGATCGACCATTGAGAATGGAACGAATCCGGGCGGGCGGATGATAGAGCCGACCTGGGCCGGAGCAGACTGTTGCGGCATGGTCTGTTGTGGTAACTGCGGTGTAGTAGGATTCAGTGGCATCTAGCTTTTCTCCCTGTCTGTATACGTTTAATGATGGGCGCGATAACCATTATCGGCCCGGTGGTTGTGTGGTTAGAATTTGTCTAGGTCGTCATCATCATCATCGTCTGTACGTTCAAATTCCTCCTTACCTTCAATTTGCAATGATGACGTAGAAAAGATTACGTCGTTATCTCCGATTGTGATAGTCAGATATTGAAGGTCATACTCCGCCGCGTCTTCCCATGACGTAATCGTCTCGTCGTAGTCGTTTGGTGTGGCTAGGTCGAACGTGATTTCAGCGTGAACGGTGGCTTTCATGGCGACTGGTCTCCTTTTCGGGGCGGGTAACAGATTTATCATTAACCGAATAACTAGATAGCAACTCTCGACACGCTCTTTCAGTGGTATACTTTTGGCATTATATATATGGTCATGCGCTCTAGCTAGAATATGCCACCCGTACCTATTATTATTCATATCTGATAGTCCAACTTCGGTGGCAGTGGCAGCACTCTACCCCTCTCCGAACAATCTACCAACGCATCGCGTACATACTGATGAAGCGGCGCAGATTTGACAAACCACCCCCACTGCTCGTCAATGATGAATATTTCGCCCCAGTCGCTAGGGGTACGCACAATCCGCCCTATCATTTGTTCCATCTGCTGCGTAACGAACCGCTCGCGATAGTCCTTGTCTAATTTACACCGCATGGCGAGTTCGGGATTGTCGTGAGTATTAGGCCATGGAAGTTTTAGGATAATCCCGTACGAGCACAATTCATATGGAAAGTCATAGCCCTCTCTCACCGCCGGCGAGACAAGAACGCTAGGAATTAGTGACGATTTAAACGTCTCGACTGCTTTGCGCCCGCCACCCGCCCCGTGAGTGATAACGATGTCACGGAATTTGAAATCCTCTAAGAATTTACTATTGACGTGATAGGACGGGGTTTGAATCAACCCGCGACGGTCGAGGCGTCCGGAGACGATCTCAGAGGCTAACATAGAGTGGAGACGTAATGCACCGCTCGACACGGGGTGTTTGAGACTGGTTGGTGGAGACGTAGGTGTGAAATAGATCTTACGCCGTGACGGGTCAATGACGCTAGGGACTTCGATATATTCCAAGTCGTCGGGCTTGATTCCTAGATCGAACATGTCTTTGCGGTCGATTGACGCCGATGTGAGTATGATCTTAGAGACTCCGCGGAAGAGGAATTCCTCAGCGAATGATTTGGCTAGAACAGGTGTGATTAGGAAGCCGGTGGTATCATCTTTGCGCTTGACGACGTAGGGTACGGCGGCGAAATGAGGGTTAACACCCAATGCGCTACCAAGTGTGCCGGCTGGGGCAGACGAGAAGACGAATCGTTTCAGATCGGACGATAGACGGCCTAAACGGCGGAGTTCTGTACCTTTGGCGCTACCGGATTCGTACTCATTGTGAAGAGTGATAGCACGGCTTTCACACTTGGCTATCGCTTCCCTAGACCAATCATACCAGTCAACAGTTGACAGCGATTTCGGCACAGACATATTGATGAGGCGATGAATCCGGGCAGTCGATATGTCAATTGTCATTTGACCGGTCAGCTCGTCATGGATGCCATGCGCCTCGTCTAGGATTAGTAATGAGCGGTCGCCTAGCCTATCCGGTGCGAATGATTTGGCGATGGTGAAATCATGAGAGTAATTCGTGACTATAGTTTGTGATTTCGCGGCGTATTCTACTTCCGGCCGATAGCGGCACGCTTGCCGTAATGGACAGCCGGTGACGTCTGCGTCTGATTCAGAGACAGTTAACGGGCAATAATTGCGGTGGCCGGTGATAGAGAATATCGAGGGAAAGTCGTTGGTGATTTGAGCTTGGAGTGCTTTAGTGTGAACGTTGACTTGCGCGCGATCATGGCGGAGAAGAGCGATGGAGGCGTATATGGCTGTTTTGCCGGAAGCGGTCGGCGCGAATATGCCTATGAAGCGTTTGGGCGAGGATAGCGCCTGGAGTATGCAGTCCTCTTGTTGTGGATAGAGACGGGAGAACTTTGAGGGTAGACCGATAGCGCGCGGGTCGAGACGGGGCGGAGAGAGGGAGGCGGCACCCAATGGCTCGACACGTGAATGCGACGAACGTAAAGAGGAGGGTGAGGGTAGGTGAGACGTGGCGCGACCGAGTGACATTTACCGGGGCCGTCCATTGTCATATACAGTTATTTTATCTTTCCTTTCCACCTGCCGCGCCAACCTTCTCGCCTGTCTCTCCGCAGCGGGTCCTCTAGATCTAAATCCAGTCGGGCTTTCAACGTTATTAGCGGATTTTAACGTCGCGCGGCCGATTGGATAGGAGTGGCGGTGGAACTGTTGACCACGTTGAGCACAGGCGCCGTGGCGATCGTATTTCATAGTGGTTACCTTCTGGCTTAACTGTAAATATGCAACGGGTATGCAATCGTCACATTCGGCGCTATTGGCAATCCGCGACTGTCTAACGGAAACGAGTCGGTAGGTCGGCCAGTTAAGTGGTCGATTAGAGCGTACAACCCCTCCAGATCGGTACAGGCGTACGTGCGTATAATATCGCGGTCGTCACGATCTTCGCTAGAATTAGCGCGGTACGTAACCCAATAGCCGGTACGGTTGACGTGAATGTCATTATCTGCCATTTCACTACCGTCCTTTCCTTTTATCTCCCTCTTGACGATTCACAGCCTACCACACACTTACCACATTTCGTTCCGGGCAAGTAAGGCGGAAGTTCTTGACTTGTGGCCGCAACAAGGGTAGAGTAATGCACACAGACAACGCCAAATAAATACCGAATAAACCGGCCTTAAAGGGGGATAGAAATGTGAAACCAATGTTGCCACAACCGCCAACCTCACCCGTCACCATGAGCCGCATTCCAGTGTTCCCAAGTAAAGTAGACTACATCATCAATGCTCTACACGTCATCACACATCAATTAGGTCAAATGTCCGCCCAACTTAACCGTATGGAGAAGCGAATGTCAAAGGAAGCTGACGACTTGAAGAATATCGAGAACATGCTGGAAACCGACGTCGATAGCCTGGCTAACGCACTGGCAACGGCGGAAGCCACAGAGGCATCACAGGCGGCTACGATTGCCGCAGACTCGGCGGAGATCGCCAAGGATCTGGCAGAGATCGAGGATTTAAAGCGTCAACTGGCAGAGGCACAAGCGAACGGCGATACCGCGGTAGAGGTCGAGCTGACCGCCAAGCTTAAAGCGTTGGACGATAAGGTTAAGGCCGCGATTGCCACAACCGCGCCGCCTCCGCCGCCGAGTGTCTAAAATTCACCGCGCGTACAAGTCGACCGATAAGAGGATTATAGGCTATGGAAATCCCAATGAATCCGCCACAACCCGGACAAGATCTATCCGCCTCCGCCGTCGCCGCTACCGAGCACGCCTCCGTCGACGCCACATCATTCAACGCCGCTCTATTCAGCTACCTCGCCAGTCCAGAAGGCCGGGCGGAACTGAAGCCGTTAATCGATCAGGCGTTGTCGCGGATCGGCAATCCGTTCGTCAAAGCAGCGGCCGCCGTCGTTATCGAAGTGGCTATCGAGACGGAATTGGCGAGGTTGGCAGGACAGTAACCGGCTCGAATCACAGAAGAGAAAAAAGGCGCCTGAGTGGGTCGACCTCCAGGCGCCTTTCCACTTTACAGCCCGGTCTATTGACTATCTCTTCTTGATGCCACCATTTCCAACCCCCGCCCTAGCCGGCCTAGGCAGCACCTTCCACACGTCGTCTGTGATTAGCCCACACGTCTCAAGCTTTAAGACGATATCTAGCAGTCCTAGAGGCGTACCAGGCGCGTTATACACGCCGGTGAACGCTAGGATATCGATGTCCGCTAGCGATTGCAACATCGTTTTGCGATCACGCTCAGGAATCATGCCGCCGTGGATATCAGGGTTGGTGAGGATGGTCTCCAGGGATCTAGATAGCGCCTGGGTGGTATCGTTGATAATAACCTTGCATGCGGCTCCGGCCATGATGTTACTTCTCCTTCTTTTTAGTTGGCGGGCAGTTCGATGGGCATGACGACGGCGACGATAATGGCGATAACGGTTTAGGCGGCAATGGTACGTCTTTAATGCCATTTTTAATCATAATTGCTTGCAGGCTTACGACATACGCTTGCCAAGTTTGAATTTCGGCTCTTAAAGCTATCTCCATCCCATCATGCGCGGTACTATGCGCGTATGTGTGTCCTTCGATTTTCGACATTCGACTTGAAGTAGTCCACCCTATCCCTATCACAGCAAATAGCGCAATAACCGCTACCACACACGGCCCCCACTTCTCGACAGACCCCCACGGCTGGCGCATATCTATCCCTCTCGGGCAGTGGAGCGTTCATGCATGATTGTCCGGACCAGGGTTTCTATTTCGGCCTGACTCATGACCACGCCAGATTGTTTCATAGCTGAAATCTTGTCTAGCACACGGTTAGACATTAGCACCTCATCCAGCATCCTAGTGTGGCGGGTAAGGATAGCGCCAATCTTTTCATTTGATGCTGTAGCGGCAGCGGCTTGACGCTCACCGGATGCCGCTATGGTATTAGCGACTTCGGCTAGTGTTTTGGTTGTTTCGCTACGGTGGCGATCTACGAAATTCATGATTAGCTCATCACGCGTTTTCATGTTGGCTGTCTGCTGGGTGATTAATTTCCAGACCACCCCCAGCATCACTATTAACGACACGCCAAGCAAACCAAGTACTCCCCACGCCGTGTAGGGGGTGGGATCGAGTCCGGGCATTTGAGCGATGATGGGCATGTGCGGCTGTTATCGTTACACTATTGAGACAGCGGCGGCTGTGGCGACGGCTGCGGCGGATGTGGCTGTTTACGATCAAATTCCACACGCTCGCCGTCAATATGTGCCTGTAAAAAATCCGCCGAAGCGTGGAGTACTCTTCCGGCTAGCACTAGCTCGTCACGGACGCGGTAGAACTGTACGGCGAAGTACAGTGAGAATACTGCCATTATGACTTTGTTAACGCCCGACATCCAGTACAGACCGCCGCCATACCACACTTCTAGGAAATTTCCTAAGTGCGACAGCCCACACGTGCCGATAAATCCGACTCCAGACTTCCACAGCCGCGGATAAGCCGTGCGCAGGTGGGATAAAGTGCCGCAGCGATAGACGTACGCCGCGACAATGACAATGATGCTATATGCGATAAAGGTAGCGAAATCGGACGGCGCATGGAGAAGGATTAGACGGTAATCCCAAAGCCAGCACATGCCGTGCGGTTGATATGTCATATTACGGTCTCCGATGCGCGCGCCACTGTACCCTATCCGTTCGTAGACTGGCTGTCTTAGCTCGACATAAACATCGACTTCAACAATGGTGCCACTGTGGTTCGCCAGTATTCCGTGTCGCTTATCTTGACAATCTTCATACTGGCAGTGTCGAACACCTGCATCGCAGCCATCCCGCGGAGAGCGTCCTGAAGTTTGAACACCAGTCCCATGGCTGGGTCCTGTGCCGTGCCGATGGGTGTGGGACGCTCTAGGACGCCACCGTCCGGCCGGCTTGGGGTAGGCGGCACCACGCCGGGGTTGGAGTCGCCAGGGCCTGAGCTAGGAGGAGCGGACAGGTGTAGACGGGCCAGGACAGGTGCCACGAGAGCGTCCCAGGCAGGGAGGTCGCCAATCGCTACCAGCTTCATAAGGTCGT
>Ga0070690_100000023_pt1 | contig 72780 bp, 65 predicted proteins | sample KBSS33HmetaG_FD_64671 | JGI IMG/M metagenome (GOLD analysis project Ga0070690, IMG submission 64671) | Switchgrass rhizosphere microbial communities from Kellogg Biological Station, Michigan, USA - KBS S3-3H metaG | ecosystem: Host-associated > Plants > Roots > Rhizosphere ... | reverse complement strand
CGCGAACCTCTCCGCGATCGGCTGGTGGTTCCCGGTCCTCGTCCTGCTCTATGCGCTGCCGCAGCTCGCCTTCACGTACGGCTGGAAGGTCCTGATCGGAAGGAGACCCGACGGGCCGGTCTCCTTCGGCGACGCGTTCGCCGCCTACCTCGCCGGCGACTCGGTCAACTACTTCACGACCGTCGGCGGCGAGCCGGTCAAGGCGCAGCTGCTGTCGCACAAGATCGGATACCCGAAGGCCCTCGCAACCGTCGCCGTGCACCGCCACGCCGAGGTCGCCTCCCAGGGAATCTTCCTCGCGCTCGGCATCGGCGTCACGCTGACCCACTTCCGCGTGCCCTCGGGCATCCGGATCGCCGCGCTCGCCGGCCTGCTCGTGCTCGTCGCCATGACGCTGTGGATGACGGTCGCGCTGCGCCACGGCGCGTTCGTCGTGATCCTCGACTGGCTGAGCCGGTTCCGCCCGCTGCGCGCGCTGCGCCGGTTCCGCCGGCAGGCGGCGCGGCTGGACGTCCTGGTCGGCGACTTCTACGAGCGCCGCCAGGAGCACTTCGCCGGCTCCGTGGCGTGGTCCTTCCTCGGATGGTGCGGAGGGCTCCTCGAGACGTACCTGCTCCTGCGGCTGATCGCCCCCGGCGAGGGATGGCGGACGGCGGTCGCGATCGAGTCGCTCGCCCTGGCGCTCAACAACGTGGCGCTCTTCGTCCCGGCCCGCCTCGGCATCGCCGAGGGCGTGCGCGTCGGCGTCTTCCTGCTCCTGGGCCTCTCGGCCGCGCAGGGCGCAGCCTACGGCGTCGCGCGGCGCGCGCGGGAGCTGCTCTGGCTGATCCCCGGCCTCGTCGTGCTGCTCAAGCACCACCTGCTCGACCTGCGCCATCTGCACCTCTCCGAGGTGGCCGTGCCGGAGGAGGCCGCCCGATGAGGGAGAAGTCCGAAGCGATGTCCGACGCGAAGCCCGAGGTCCTGCTGTTCGACTTCGGCGGCACGCTGGACGCCGACGGCGTCGCCTGGAAGGACCGCTTCTTCCGGCTCGTGGCCGACGCCGGCGTCTCGGTCGACCGGGCGAGCTTCGACAAGGCGTTCTACGCTGCCGACGACGCCCTCGTGGGGAAGCTGCCGAGGGAGCTCTCGCTCGCCCAGACGGTCCAGCGTCTCTCGCTCGACCTCGCGCGCGGGCTGGGCGGGGACTCCGCCCTCGCGCGCCGCATCGGCACACGCTTCCTCGACGAGGCGCTCGCGAAGCTCGCCGCCAACGCACGCGTTCTCGAGAAGCTGGCGGAGCGCTACCGCATCGGGATCGTGTCCAACTTCTACGGCAATCTCGAGGCCACCTGCGCGGGTACGAGCATCGGCCGCTACGTGGACGCCGCGATCGACTCCGAGGCGGTCGGCGCGACCAAGCCGGATCCGCGCATCTTCCAGGCGGCGCTCGACGCGCTCGCCACGAGCTCCGACCGCGCCATCTTCGTCGGCGACTCGCTGCCCCGCGACATGGAGGGCGCGCGTCGGATGGGAATGCGGCACATCTGGCTCCATCCCGGCGCCACCTCCGCCTGCTGCCCGGCCGATCCGGTGATCGCCAACGTGAGCGAGCTGTTGAGGGTCCTCCCATGACGGAGAGAGGGTCGGGCGGTGGCGCCCCCTCGACGATCACTTCAGGCGGCGTCATCGCGGCGGGCCGCGGCTCGCGCCTGAAGGGCCTGGGCGTTCCGAAGCCGATGGTCGAAGTCGGGGGCGTACCGCTGATCGAGCACGTCCTCGAGAACTTCCAGGCCGCCGGGATCGTGTCGGCGGCCGTGATCTTCAACTCCGCCGAGGAGGGCTGCGCGGCGTTCGTGAAGGAGCGGTTCGGGTCCCTCGTGTCCCGGGTCGTCGTCAAGAACACGCGCTCGTCGCTCGAGAGCTTCCGCGAGATCCTGGCGGCGGCGCCCAAGGGGCGGCTTCTCGTCTCGACGGTCGACGCCTACTGTCCCCGCACCGAGTTCGTGCAGTTCGTCGAGCGGGCGGCGGCGACTTCGCCCGACACGACCGTGCTCGCGGTCACGAGCTTCGTCGACGACGAGAAGCCCCTCTGGGTCACGACCACGCGCAAGGGCCGCGTCACGGTCGTCGGCGGCTTTTCCGGCGACGCGGTGACCGCCGGCATCTACGTGATCCCGGAGCGCGTCCGGAGGATGCGGATCCCCGACGCGCTGTCGCTGCCGCGGCTGCGTGACTTCCTCGCCTGGCTCTGCAAGTCCGGCGAGCCGATGCAGGCCATCGCGGTCGGGAAGGTCGTGGACGTGGACCGTGCCGAGGATCTGGAGTCGGCGGAGGAGCTGGCCCGCGCCGCGGCCGGCCCGCTTTGGGGAGGCCGTTCTTGAACGATTTGCGCTGCTGGGGAATCTACCGCGAGCTCGCCCACTCGCCCGGCCGCGAGACCGACGACGCCGAGATCCTGCGCGCCGTGGCGGCGGAGCTGAAGACGCGCGGATTCGACGTGGAGCTGAAATCCCCCGACGAATTCCACGCCGACGACCTGACATCCGGCGAGGCGCCGCCGAACGTGCATATGTTCGTCATGTGCGAACGGCCGTCCATCGTCGAGCGCCTGGCGGCCTGGGAGCGGCGCGGGGCGCGGATCGTCAACCGGCCCTCCGGGATCCGAAATACCGACCGCGAGCGCACGATCGAGCTCTTTGCGCGCCATTCGGTCCCTTTTCCTCACAGCGTCCTCGTCGAGACCGGGAAGGGGCCGGAGTCCTTCCGGGGCCCGTGCTGGGTCAAGCGCGGCGACGTGCACGCCACGCAGGAGGGCGACGTCTCCTACGCCGGCGGGCGCGAAGCGCTGGCCGAGAGGCTCTCCATCCTGGCGGAGCGCGGCATCACGCACGCCGTCGTCCAGGACCACGCGCCGGGCGACCTGATCAAGTTCTACGGAGTGTCGGGGCTTCCCGAGGCGGAGGCGGACGAGAACCGCGCGGGTTCCTCCCCGGCGAACCCGCCGCCGCCGTCCTGGTTCCAGTGGTTCTACCACCGCGACCAGACGCTGCACCGCTACGGCTTCGACGAGGACGCGCTCGCCGCGGCCGCCTCGCAGGCCGCGGGCGCGCTCGGGCTCGACGTCTACGGCGGCGACGCGATCGTCTCGCCGGAGGGCGCGCTCTGCATCATCGACCTGAACGCCTGGCCGAGCTTCGCGCTCTTCCGGGACGTGGCGTCGAAGCGGATCGCCGCTCTCCTCGCCGCACGGTTCACGCGCTCCATCGATGCGGTGGCGCGATGAGCGGCGACGGGAAGCGGATCGAGGTCGGCCCGCGCTCGAAGGAGATCGTCTCGCTCGAGCAGCGCCACATGGCGCCGGGCCTCCAGTCCTTCGCCCTGTACTCGAACCTCGCGATGGCGGAGGGCAGGGGCAGCCGGATCGTCGACGAGGACGGCAACTCCTACATCGACTTCATCGCCGGGATCGCGGTCGGCAGCGTCGGCCACTGTCACCCGCACTACGTCGAGGCGCTCCAGCGTCAGGCCGCGCGGCTGACCTTCGGCAGCTTCACGACCGAGGTCCGGGCGAAGTTCCTCAACCTGCTCGGCAGCGTGACGCCCCCGGGCCTGACGCGCATCCAGCTGTTCTCGGGCGGCGCGGAGGCGGTCGAGGCCGCCTTCCGGCTCGCGAAGTCGGTCACGAAGAAGTTCGAGTTCGTCGGCTACTCCGGCGCCTTCCACGGCAAGACCGGCGGCGTGCTGCCGCTCCTGTGGGGAGACTTCAAGGACGGGCTCGGCCCGTTCGTTCCGGGGACGTACTCGGCGCCCTACGCGTACTGCTACCGCTGCCCGCTCCACCTGAGCTTCCCCGGCTGCGGCATCGCCTGCGCCGAGGAGACGCGCGGGGTCATCAAGAACCAGAGCGGCGGTCAGATCGCCGCCGTGATCGTGGAACCGATGCAGGGCACCGCCGGAAACGTCATCCCCCCGCCGGGATTCATCCCCGCGGTGCGCGCGATCGCGAAGGAGCACGGCGCGCTCTTCATCGCGGACGAGATGATCACGGGCTTCGGCCGCACCGGCAAGTTCTGGGGCGTCGAGCACGACGGCGTGATTCCCGACGTGATGACGTGCGGCAAGGGCATCGGCGGCGGGTTCCCGCTCGCGGCGGTCGTGTCGACCGAAGAGCTGACGAGGGCGAAGCCGTTCGCGAATCCGTCCGGCAGCAGCTCCTCCTACGGCGGGAACCCGATGGCCTCGGCCGCCGGGCTCGCCGCGCTCGAGATCATCGTGAAGGAGAACCTGGTCGAGAACGCCGAGCGCGTGGGGCGCGCGATGCTCCAGCGGCTTCGCGAGCTCCAGGAGAAGCACCGGCTGATCGGCGACGTGCGCGGCAAGGGCCTCCTGCTCGGCATCGAGCTCGTCAAGGACCGAAAGACCAAGGAGCTCGTCTCGAAGGACTTCACGAAGGCGCTCTTCCAGGAGTGCCTGCGGCGGGGTCTCCTCGCCATGGTGTACTCGCCCGTGATCCGTCTGAACCCGCCGCTCAACATCCCCGAGGAGACCGCGCTCGAGGGGCTTTCCCTCTTCGACGAGGCGCTGACGGCCGTGGCGCGGGAGTGGAAGCTTGAGTAAATGGGAATCGCCGTCGTTCCGAGGGCCGCGGGCCCGAGGAATCCCTTTCCGAGCCGCACCGTGACGCGAAGGGGATCCCTCGCTCCGCTCGGGATGACAGGTGGCGACCCGTGCTGAAGGGCGCTCTCCTCGGAGTCGGCCACGTCGCGGTCGGTGGCCACCTGCCGGGGTGGCGGAAACGGACGGACGCCACGATCGTCGCGGCGGCGGACGCGCGGCCGGAACGGCGCCAGCACTTCGCGGCGAGCTTCCCCGACGCGCGCTGGTACGACAGCGCCGAGGAGCTCCTCGGCAAGGAGTCCACGGACCTCGACTTCGTCGACATCTGCACGCAGCCGTCGACGCACGCGCCGCTCGTGCGAGCCGCGCTCGCGCGCTCGCTGCACGTGCTGTGCGAGAAGCCTCTGGTGCTCTCGCCCGAGGAGCTGCGCGGTCTGCCGGTGCTCGCCGCGGACAAGGACCGGACGCTCTGCACCGTCCACAACTGGCTCCGCTCGCCGGCGATCTCGCGGATGACGGCGCTCGTGCGCGCCGGCGAGATGGGCGAATTGCGCCGCGCGCGCTGGGAGACACTCCGGGACAAACCGGCCGCCGCCGTCGGAGACTCTCCCGAGGCGAACTGGCGCGTGGACCCCTCTCAGTCCGGTGGCGGGATCCTGGTGGACCACGGCTGGCACGCCCTCTATACGATCTCCGCCTGGATGGGAGACTCTCCTTCGCGGATCGCCGCGCGGCTCGAGATCCGCAAGTACACGCAGTTTCCGGTCGAGGACACGGCGACGGTGATCCTCGCGTACCCGTCGGCCAGCGCCGAGATCTTCCTGACCTGGTCGGCGCCGAGCCGCGTCAACCGCATCGAGGTCGAGGGCACGCTCGGCTTGCTGCGGCTGGAGGGCTCGCGCCTCTCGCTCGAGCGGGAGACCGCGCCGACCGAGAGCTGGGAGGTCCCGTCGCTGACCGAGGGCTCGCACCATCCCGACTGGTTCGGCGGCGTCATCGACGAGTTCTTCGGCGAGATCGCCGACCCTCGCACGCGCGGCCGCAACCTCGCGCAGGCCGCCCTCTGCGTCCAGGTCCTTGCTCTCGCCCGCGAGTCGAGCCGCCGCGCCGGCGGCCCGCTCGGTCTCTCCCGCATGGCCGGAGTGCCGGGAGCATGAGCGCATGAAAGGAAGCCCCGTGAGCCCGGCGCCCGCGCCCGCGCCCACGACCGCACTCGCGATCGTCCTCGTGCCTCCGGATGGGCCCGCCGGGATTCCCCCGGAGACGGTCCTCCTCGGCCTGCCCATCGTCCGGCGCACGGTGCTCTGCGCACAGCGCGCCGGCTTCGCGCGGATCTTCGTTCCCGGCGCGACTCCCGCCGTGCGGACCGCGCTCGAGGGGACGCGAGCCGAGCTCGACGCGCCGGTCCCGGCCGACGCCGTACGCCTGCCGTGGAACCGGATCGTCTCGGCCCGCGACCTCGCCGGCCGGCCCGTCGACGTCGACGGCCTCGGCGTCCCCCTCGCGTCGCCCTCGGATCTCCCGCGCGCCGAGAAGCACCTGCTGCGGTCGCTGATCAAGGACACCGAGGGGTTCATGTCGCGGCACTTCGACCGCCGGATCTCGCTCGCAATCAGCCGGCGCCTCGCGGGCACGCGCGTGACGCCCAACATGATGACGATCCTCTCGGTTGCGATCGGCGTCTTCGGCGCGCTCTTCTTCCTGTCTCCCCGTCCGGTCTGGCAGACGGCGGGCGCCCTCTGCTTCGTCCTCCACTCGATCGTCGACGGGTGCGACGGCGAGCTCGCGCGGCTGCGCTTCCAGGAGTCGCGCTGGGGAGGACTCCTCGACTTCTGGGGCGACAACCTCGTCCACTTCGCGGTGTACTCCGCGATCGCCGTCGGCTGGAGCCGCGCCATCGGCGCATCATGGCCGCTGTGGTTCGGAGCGCTCGCGATCCTCGGCAACCTCGCCTCGGCGTCCTTCGTGCACCTCCAGACGATGCGGGCCGCGCGCGGCGCGCGCAGGGAGGGGCCGCTCTTCACGAGCGTCTCGCAGCGATCGACACGGCTCTCGCGCGTCGCCGATGAGCTCTCGCGCCGCGATTTCATCTACCTCGTTCTGATACTGTCCGCGTTCGGCAAGGCGCACTGGTTCCTGGTCATGGCCGCCGTCGGCGCCCCGATCTACTTCCTGGTGCTGGTTGGACTCGCCCTGAGCGAGCGGCGGGATTTCGCGGAGAGCCCTCAATGAGTGATCGCACGTCCTTCTACCCCGAGCTCGCGAAGTCGATCGCACCCGCTCAGGGCAAGCTCGCCGTCCTCCTCCCGGGGCTCGGCGCGGTCTCGACGACGCTGATCGCCGGGGTTCACCTGATCCGCAAGGGTCTCGCGAAGCCCTTCGGCTCGGTGACGCAGATGCAGAAGCTGCGGCTGGGCAAGCGCACGAATCCGAAGTTCACGCCCGTGCGCGAGCTGGTCCCCCTGGCGGACCTCCCGGACCTCGTGTTCGGCGGCTGGGACCTCTTCCCCGACAACACGTACGAGGCGGCCGTGAAGGCGGGCGTCCTGCCGGGCGACATGCTGGCCGCGGTCCGGCCGGAGCTCGAGGCGGTGAAGCCGATGCCCGCCGTCTTCGAGCAGGCGTGGGTCAAGAACCTCGACGGCCCCAACGTCAAGAAGGGCGGCTCGAAGATGGATCTCGCGGAGGCGGTCATCCGCGACATCGAGAAGTTCCGCAAGGAGTCGGGCGCCGCGCGCGCGGTCATGGTGTGGTGCGGCTCGACCGAGACCTATTCGCTGCCCACGGCGGTCCACGCGTCGCTTCCGGCGTTCGAGAAGGGTCTCAGGGAGAGCTCGCCCGACATCGCGCCCTCGATGATCTACGCCTACGCCGCGATCGCGAGCGGAGTCCCCTATGCGAACGGCGCACCGAACCTCACGGTGGACATCCCCGCGCTGACCGAGATGGCGCGGTCGAAGGGCGTCCCCATCGCGGGCAAGGACTTCAAGACCGGCCAGACGCTGATGAAGACGATCATCGCTCCGGGACTGAAGGCGCGCATGCTCGGTCTCCAGGGCTGGTTCTCGACCAACATCCTGGGCAACCGCGACGGCGAGGTCCTCGACGATCCCGGCTCCTTCCGATCGAAGGAGGTCAGCAAGGCCTCGGTGCTCGACGCGATCCTCCAGCCCGAGCTCTACCCCGACCTCTACCGCGACTACTTTCACAAGGTGCGCATCGAGTACTACCCGCCCCGGGGCGACGCCAAGGAGGGCTGGGACAACATCGACATCGTCGGCTGGCTCGGGCAGCCGATGCAGATCAAGATCGACTTCCTCTGCCGCGATTCGATCCTCGCGGCGCCGGTCGTCCTCGACCTGCTGCTCTTCCTGGACCTCGCGGCGCGCGCGGGCCTCTCGGGGATCCAGGAGTGGCTGTCGTTTTACTTCAAGTCGCCGATGTCGCGTCCGGACCTGAAGCCCGAGCACGACCTGTTCGTCCAGCACCTGAAGCTCTCCAACACGCTGCGGATCCTGGTGGGCGAAGAGGTGCTCGACCACTCCGGGCTGGACTACTACGAGGGACAGGGGACGTAGGGTCCCCTAATCGATCGGCGCCTCGCGGCGGCCGCGATCGAGGACGAACGTCCGCTGAATGCCGCCGCAGTGCGCGGCGACGAGCGCGGCGAGATCCGCGAGCGCGGCCTCGACGCGCGGCCGGTCGACGGGCGGCAGCCCCTCGACGACGAGGAACCCGCGCGTCGTCGCCTCGGTGAGCTTGGTACGGTCGGCCTCCTTCCAGTTCCAGCGGCGGCAGAGCGCTCCCGCCCGGTCCGCGTAGATCACTTCGCCCGGCCTGGGCGGCCGCGACGAGTCGGCCGGCTCGCCCAGGAGGCGCACCGCCGGCTCGCGATCCGTGGCGAAGCGAAGCTCGACGTCGCCGTCGACGGCATTGAGGTCCTCGCCGCCCACCGGCACGAGGTGCCGCAGCGACACCGCGTTGTAGAGGTCGACGAGCCGGTTGATGTGCGGCAGGCGGTGCCCCTTGAGCACGCGGCGGAGCAGGTTCTCGATCGAGGACGGGTGGTCCTTCGGCTTCGCGCCGAACTTCCGATAGGCCTCCCGCCAGGAGGCGACGTGAGCGTGCTCGGCGATTGGGCCGCCGGCTTCACCCAACCGCCGCGCGGCCTCGTCCTCCTCGCCGCGGAGCAGATCCGCGAGCTCCGCGCTCTCGCCCGCGTTCCGGACGCCCTGGAACGCCACGACGCCCACGCGGACGTCGGGGAACGCGTCGAAGATCTCGCCCGCGATGCGAAGCTGCGTCATAGTTCCGATGTTACCTTCGGGGACGAACGAGCCATGACCCTCCGCAAGATCCTGCACGTCGACATGGACGCGTTCTACGCGTCGGTCGAGCAGCGGGACGACCCCTCGCTCCGCGGCCGTCCGGTCGCCGTCGGCGGACGGCCGGAGAGCCGCGGCGTCGTGTGCGCCGCGAGCTACGAGGCCCGGAAGTTCGGCGTGCGCTCGGCGATTCCGATGTCGCGCGCCGTGCGGCTGTGCCCGGAGCTCGTCATCCTTCGGCCCGATTTCGGAAAGTACGGAGCCGTGTCGAGACAAATCATGGATCTCTTCCGCACCGTCACGCCGCTGGTCGAGCCGCTGTCGCTCGACGAGGCCTACCTCGACGTGACCGAGAACGCGTGGAGCGAGCCCTTCGGCGCGAAGGTCGCGAGGCGTCTCAAGGAGCGGATCCGCGAGGAGACGGCGCTGACGGCGTCGGCGGGCGTCGCGCCCAACAAGTTCCTGGCGAAGATCGCGTCGGGCTGGAAGAAGCCGGACGGCCTGACCGTCATCTCGCCCGAGCGCATCGAGGGCTTCCTCCAGGGCCTGCCCGTCGACGCGCTCTGGGGCGTCGGGCCCAAGACGGCCGCGAGGCTGCGCGCGGAGGGGATCCAGCGCCTCGTCGACGTGCGCACGGCATCCGACGAGGTCCTCCAGCGCGCGGTCGGGAGCTGGGCCGCGGGCCTGCGCCGGATGGCGTTCGGCGAGGACGAACGCGCCGTCAATCCGAACCAGGAGCGAAAGTCCGTCGGGCACGAGGAGACCTACGCGCAGGACCTGTCGGATCCCGCGCAGATCCAGGCGGAGGTGGAAGACCTCGCGAAGCGCACCGCGGCGTACCTCGAGAAGAAGGACCTGCGCGCGCGCACGGTCGTCCTCAAGCTGCGCTACGACAACTTCCAGACGATCACGCGCAGCGACACCCGCGATCCCTCGACGCGCGCGCCGGAGGAGATCGCCGCCCGCGCCGTGTCGCTCCTCGAGAAGACCGAGGCGGGACGCCGTCCCGTGCGGCTGCTCGGCGTATCGGTGCACGGGTTCCACGAGCGAGAGGAGAAGCCGGAGGAGGGGGCCGTCGATCAGCTCGGCCTGCCGGTCGAGGATTCGTCCGAACCAGGGGAGAACACGCCATGAAGCGACACGTCACGACAATCGCTCTCATCGTCAGCTCGAGTCTTTTCACCTCGGCGCTCGGCGCGGCGGAGCCCGACTGGGGCGCCGTAAACACCGCGCTCGGGAGGGCCGCGAAGGTCCAGGACGACGGGACCCGGCGGTTCGGATTCCCGCGCAGCGATCTTCACGTGGTCAAGGACGGCGTCTCGATCGAGGCGCCGCTCGCCCTCGGATCCTGGGCCGCTTTCCACGGTCTGCCGGACGGCGCGGTCATGGCCATGGGAGACCTGGTGCTCCAGGCTGCGGAGGTCAACCCCGTCGTGAGCGCCCTCCAGGCCGGCGGCTTCGAGGTGATGGCCATCCACAACCACCTGATCGGCGAGACGCCTCCGGTCACCTACGTGCACTTCGCGGCCCATGGCCGAGCCGACGAGGTCGCGCGATCGCTGAAGGCCGCCCTCGAGAAGACCGCGACGCCGCTCGGGCCACCGGCCGCGGCGGCGCCTCCTCCCGCCGGCGAGTCGGTCCTGCTCCAGCGCGTCGAGGAAACTCTCGGGCACAAGGGCGCGATGGCCGGGCGCGTGCTGCAAGTATCGGTCGCGAGACCCGAGACGATTCAGGAGAACGGCATGGAGGTGCCGGCCTCGATGGGAATGGCGATCGCGCTCAACTTCCAACCGGCCGGCGAGCGCGTCGCGACGACGGGAGACTTCGTTCTCGTCGCGTCGGAGGTCAATCCCGTCGTTCGGGAGCTGCGGTCGCGAGGCTTCGAGGTCACCGCGCTCCATTCGCACATGCTGGCCGAGACTCCGCGCCTCTTCTTCCTGCACTTCTGGGGCCTCGACACTCCGGAGGCCATCGGCGCGGCCCTCAAGGCCGCCCTGGGCAAGACCGCCGCGAAATGACGAGTGACCGAATCGCCTATCGCGTGAAGGACCAGCGGAGCTTCACGATCACCTGATCGGCCTCGGGCACGAGGAAACCCGGCTCGCCCTCGACACTCTCCAAGGGAAGCGGATGCCGCCAACCGCGGTTCCACACCAGGTAGAGATCGCTCCCCGGCTGGATCGTCCATCGAAGCCTCGCGTTCAGCCCGAGGTCCCGGGACTCGGAGTCGTACTGCAGGAACGTCGAGAGCAGCAGATTCGGAGTGAACGCGTAGACCGTCTTCAGCTGCCAGAGCCGAAAGATGAAGTTGCCCTCGGGGAGATAGCCGTAGTCCTGCTCGAGGTTGAGGGCGAGTTGGAGGTGCCCGGACCCCTCCGTCCAGTTCACGAATCCCTGCAGCTGGGTCAGGTGCCCGTCGTAGAAGCCGCCGAACCAGACGGTCCCGCCGACCGAGAGGGGCCGCGCGTCGGAGGACTCGACCTGCAACCGGAAGCGATGGAACCAGTAGCTTCCGGTCGGGATCACGACCCCCGGCGCGATCTCGAAGGGCGCAGTCAGGCGCTCGTACTGCGGCGCGTAGTTCGCCTCGTAGTGGTCGCCGGCCTGGCTCCGGATGTTGAAGGGCGCCATGAAAGTCCGAAACGACTGCGTCTCGTCGTGGAGATCGGTGACGAGCACGGGGTTGAGCTCGAAGAAGAACTGGCGGACGAAGGCGCCGAGAGGACCGGTCGGGCGAGGCTGATAGGCGACGTAGGAGGTGTACTGGCGCGTCCCCGGCCGAGGAAGGAAGCCGAGCGCGGGATCGAGGGAATCGCCGAACTGCTTGAAGCTTCCCTCGATGTCCCAGAGGTCGTTCGGGTACTGGGCCTTGACGCCGAAGCCGTTGCGATCGCCGGAGCCGACGTCGCCGAAGCTCCTCGCGCCCCAGATGCCGAAGGCCAGGTTCTTGTCGCCCTGGAAGCTCGACGTCTGCCACACCGCGTCCAGGCCCCCCAGGGAGTTGCTCGATCTTCCGTCGGGATCGCCGTTCGTCCCGATCGCGCCGACCCGGAGGTTCGAGTTCACGTCGTAGGTGACGCGACCCGCCGCCAGGTTCGTCCCCGGCACGCCATCCTCGTCGCGCGTCTGGACGTCCAGGGCGCCCACGCCCCAGGGCCCTCCGCGGCCCACGACCTTGAGGCCCGCCGTGATCGGAATGATCCGGTCGTCGAAGAGCCCGACCCGCCGTGAATAGAACGGGATGAAGGTGTCGAGCAGGTCGAGGCCGAACGAGAAGAAGCCGGCGCCCTCCGTGAAGAACGGCCGCTTCTCGGGAAAGAAGAGCGCGAAGCGCGTGAGGTTGACCTGTCGGGTGTCGGCATCCACCTCCGCGAAGTCGGGATTGATGGTGAGAACGCCGTCCAGCTGCGAGGTCAGGTGGTAGCCGAGGTCGAGGCCCGCCTGGCCCTTCGTGAAGCTGTGCTCCGTCGCGTGATCGAGCTCGTAACGGCCGAGGGCGTAGGGGGACGCGGTCAGACCCCACCCCTGCTCCAGGCCGCCGACACCGGTCAGGTTGCCGGCGCGGCGGAGGTCGGTGAGCTTCGCGTCGAGCGTCGCTCCCGACCAGCGCAGGGTGATCTGATCCCGCGCGACGTAGCGCTGGACGTTGAAGCCCCACTCTCCGCTCGAGCGATTGAACCGAATCGTCTGGGCCGGCAGGACGACCTCCGCGGTCCACCCGTTCGGCGTCCGGCGCGTGACGACGTCCCAGATGCCGTCCCAGTCGAGGGAGGGATCGGCGTTGGGGTCCGAGATGAGACCGTCGAGGCGCGCGCCGGCGGCGTTGAACTCGAAGAGGTATCCGGTGCGGTGGTCGTGAAACGTGTCGAGGACGATCGACACGGTGTCGTCCCCGCTCATGTTCCCGTCCCGCTGCATCGTGTGCACGGCGATGCGTGACGGATCCGGATCCTCGCAGGTGATCCCGAAGTAGAGGTGCTCCCGGTCGGCGAGAACCCGGACCTCGGTTCGAAACGGTGTCGGCTCGCCCGGCTTGGGCGACTGCTGCGTGAGATCCCCGATCACTCCCGCCGCCTGCCAGGCCGGCTCGTCGAGGAGCCCGTCGATCCGGATGGGTCCGGACGACGCGGCGGCGCCGACCGCAGGCGACTCGAGCGGAGCGGGGGCCGCGCTCGCGCTCGAGAGGACACCGGCGAGCACGAGCAGAGCGGCCGCGACCGAGCGCGTCAGGCAAACGATGGCGAGGGACGTAGCAACCGCAGATCGTAGCCGATGGCGGGCCGCGCGCGGGCTACCGCACAGGGACGAGGAATCACGGCCGGTCCGGAGGGCAAGTGATCACCGAGTTCGACCTTCCCGCGCCGAAGAGCGACCCGCTCGAATCACGGTGGGTCCCGACGGCCACCTCGGGTTCACCGAAGAGCTCGCAAACAAGATTGGCCGCATGACGCCGGAGGGAGTCTTCACCGAGTCGGGTATGGCCCGACGGCTTCTACAGTTCCGTTGTTCCTTGCTCGGCCGGCCGCGCCGGTGCGGAGGCCGCCGCACCGCGTTCAAATTCGGACATCGTCGTCCCGAAAGCGCGCATCCGGGGGCCTGGCCCGAACGTTCTGACCTGCATTCTCAAGCACTTAACCAAGATCGCTACTGGCACACTCCTCGCTGACGGGCACTTCATGATGCGGAGTCTCGTACTTGACCTTCGGCTTGCCCTTCGCATGTTGCGGAAGAGCCCGGCGTTCTCGGCCGCGGTGATCCTCACCCTGGCGCTCGGCATCGGAGCGAACACCGCGATCTTCAGCCTCGTCGACGCCGTGATTCTGAGAACGCTGCCGGTGAGCGATCCGAAGGGGCTCGTCCTTCTCGAGGCCGTCTCCAGCCGAGGATCCGACGGTGACTTCTCCTTACCCGTCTTCGAGCAGATCCGCGACCACAACCGGACGTTCCAGAGCGCAGCGGCATTCGACGGGACCCGACTGAGCGCGAGCATCGGCGGGCAGCCGGAGGTCCTTTGGGGCCAGTGTGTCTCGGGAAATTTCTTCGAGCTCCTCGGCGTCCGACCCTCGAAAGGACGGACTCTCGCTCCCGCGGACGACGCGCCGTCGTCTCCTCCGGCGGCGGTGATCAGCCACAGGTACTGGGCGCGCCGCTTCGGTCTGGATCCCGCGACCCTCGGTAAGCCGATCGCCCTCAAGGGCATCGAGTTCACCGTCGTGGGAATCACACCGGAAGGGTTCCAGGGGATCGATCCGTCCTGGGCGCCCGACCTCTGGATCCCGATGGTCTACTGGCCGGCCCTGCGTCTCAAGGACCACGACTCGGTCGGAATCCTGGGGCGGCTGAGGCCGGGCGTCGAACCGAGGCAAGCCCGGGACGACATCGATCCGATCTACCAATCGTCTCGAACCGCCGGAAACGGATTCGACGCGAAGCCGCCGCGAATCGCGCTCGTCTCGGCGGCCCGCGGACTCTCAGACCTCCGGGACGAGTTCTCGCCTTCGCTCGCCGTTCTGATGGCGGTCGTCTGCACGGTCCTCCTGATCGCCTGCGCCAACGTCGCCAACCTCATGCTGGCGAGAGGCGCGGCTCGACGCAAGGAGATCGCGCTGCGAATGGCGATCGGAGCGGGACGCGTGCGGCTGTTCCGGCAGCTCCTGACCGAGAGCGTGGTGTTCGCCGTCGCAGGAGGCTCGATCGGCTTCCTCCTCGCCGCCTGGGGCAGCGAAGCCCTCTCGCGACTCGCTTCCAGCGGTCCGAATCCCGTCCCCCTCCAGGTTCATCACGACGCCCGCATCCTCGTGTTCACGGCGGGGCTCTCGATCCTCATCGGAGTCCTCTTCGGGCTGGCTCCCGCGATGCAGGCCACGCGGACGAACTTGAACACGGCGCTCAAGGAGACTCCGAGATCCGGAGGAGACGGACGGAGGAGGGCCCTCAAACCGATGCTCGCCGTGCTGCAGCTGTCGCTCTCTGCCATCCTGCTCGTCGCGGCCGGACTCCTCACGAGGAGTCTCCACGAGCTCTACCGCGTCGATCCGGGTTTCGAACAGGACCGCGTCGCGCTCATTCGAGCCTACCCGACCATCGTCGGATATGAAGGCGCGCGGGAGTTGGAGTTGTATTCGAATCTGCAGGAGCGGCTTCGAGACATCCCGGGCGTGCGGTCCGCCGGTCTCTCGCGATTCGGGTTTCTGGGCGGCCGTTGGTCGAGGCGGATCTCAGTTGCTGGGTCCCCTGCGCGATCCTCGGACGAGGCCACTGCCTTCTGCTATCCGGTCTCGCCGGGGTTCTTCGAGACCATGGCCGTGCCGCTGCTTGCCGGGCGCGATTTCCGTGCGGCGGACGGCCCGCACGAACCTCGCGTCGCCGTGGTCAGCGAGGCGTTCGCTCGTTCGCACTTTCCGAAGGGTGGCGTACTGGGTCGGCGGCTTCGCTTCGGCAGTCAGGACACGTACGATTCCTCCGAGATCGAGATCGTGGGCGTCGTCCGAAATGTCCGATCTCTCAGCCTCCGGGAGCGTGATGACCGGCCCGCGATCTACATCCCGATTTCCCAGACTCCGGCTGACCATCTCGGCCAGGCCATGATCGCGCTTCGCATGGCCACGGGTGCCGCCACCAACCCGGATTGGATCCGACGCCAGGTGCAGGCGATCGACCCGAATCTTCCGCTCGTCAGCAGTCAGACGCAGGCGGAGCTAGCGGCGGAGTCGCTCGGAACGGAACGGTTGATGTCGAAGCTTTCCAGCGCGTTCGCCGTCCTGGCGCTGATACTGGCGTCGATCGGCCTGTATGGAGTCCTGGCCTACGAGTTCGAGACTCGCAGGAGGGAGATGGGGATCCGGGTCGCGATCGGGGCCAAGCCGTCGGATCTTCTCCGACTGGTGATGGGCTACGGTGCCCGATTGTCGCTTCTCGGCGCCGTCATCGGTCTCGCGACCGCCCTTGCGGTACCGCGCGCCCTAGCCAGCCTTCTCTTCGGCGTGGGCCCGGCGGACCCTCTCACGCTCGCCGGTTCGGTCGTCCTGCTCACCTTCGTGACTCTTCTGGCGTGCTATCTCCCGGCGAGGCGAGCGATGCGAGAAGATCCTCTCACGGCCCTTCGGTCTTCGTAGGAGCCGCACTACTGCGGCAGCACGGCCCGCCGCTCGAACATCTGGTACATGTGGTGCGCCTCGTGGTGGCCCATGTACTCCATGCAGAAGTGGACGTCGTAGGCCGGGTACTCGGCGTGGCGGCCCTCGCGGTGCCACTGCTCCTTCGAGAGGCCCTCGAGCCGCGCGAGGATGCGGCCGCGGGTGTCCCCGAACCACTTGAGGAGCTCCCCCGAAGTCTTCCTGGCGATCGCCTCGAATTCCGGGTCCTCCTCGGGCTCGTATCCGACGATCGCCGGGTTCTCCTTCGTCAGGAGCGCGTCGAGGCGTCCTTCGAAGACCTGCTGGAGGCGCGCGATGTGCGCGAGCACCTCCTTCACGGACCACTTCTCGGGGCGGGCGCGGCGTGTGATCGCCTCCTCGTCGAGTCCCGCGCAGAGGCGGCGCACGTCCTCGGCCTGCGCCTTCAAACGCTCGATGAGCCTCGCATGAGGTGTGTGATGCTCGCTCATCTGGAAGATCCTATTTCGCCTCGATCCCCATCGTGATGGCTTTGCGAATCGCGGCGAGCGGCGCCGAGTCGTCGTAGACGATCGAATCTTTGCCACCAGAAACGCCGAGCCGCTTGAAGAGGGCAGGCAGGTCGACGTCGACGGGCGCCTTCGACAGCTTCCTCTGGAGCTCCTCGAGCACCGGCACGCCCACCGCCGCGTCGCCCGTCTTCAGCGCGCGCTCGAGGGGCCACGACATGCGCACGTCTCCGCCGGCCTTCACGATCCCGCGCAGCGCGTCGTCGAGGGACTTCCTGTTCCCCGTGCGCTCCCGGATCTCGACGTCGGCGAGGAAGCAGAAGAGCGCGCCGCCCCAGTACGTCGCGTCCCAGCCGTCGGAACGCTCGACGCCCCGGCTCCGGATGCCGGCGAGGCCCTTCGGGAGGCCCCAGAGCAGCCACTTCCAGATGTCGTCCGCGGGCGCGAGGTTGGCGCGGGCCCGCGCGAGCGGCTCGACGTAGGTCGCGAGCCCCTCCTCGATCCAGGCGTGCTCGTCCATCGAGGGCCAGGCGAGGTGGACCATCTCGTGAACGAGCTCCCAGTTCGTCGCCAGGTCCTTCTCGGTCGTGTCCGCGCCGACGAAGATCCGGATACGCGCCTCTCCTCGTTCTCCCCTCGTCTGGCCGCCCGAGATCTTTCCGGGTCCTCCCGCGTGGATCGTCAGCGCGACGCGGTCCACGGGATAGGTCCCGTAGTAGGCCGCGACGGCGCGGCCGGCCTTCGTCACCCACTCGCGCAGGACGGAATCCGAAGGCGTGTCCGAGCGCCGGTCGATCCGCAGCTCGATCCGGCCGCCGGAGACTTTGATCGTGGATTCGCCGGCGGCGGGCGACGGTGCGTGGATGAGCGCCGCGAGCAGGAAGGGAATCAGGACTGGTACCGTTTCAGCGGTTCCCCGCTCTACCGCTTCACCGCTTCACCGCTTCACCGCTTTTCCATCGGCACGAACGGCCGCTCGCCCGCGCCCAGATAGACCTGGCGCGGCCGCGCGATCTTCTCCTCCGGGTCCTCGAGCAGCTCCTCCCACTGCGCGAGCCAGCCGGAGGTGCGCGGGATCGCGAAGAGCACCGTGAAGGCGGCCGTCGGGATGCCGAGCGCCTGGTAGATCAGGCCCGAGTAGAAGTCGACGTTGGGGTAGAGCTTGCGCTTGACGAAGTAATCGTCCTGCAGCGCGATCCGCTCGAGCTCGAGCGCGATGTCGAGCAACGGGTTGCGGCCCGTGACCTCGAAGACCTCGTCCGCCATCCGCTTGATGATCTTCGCGCGCGGGTCGAAGTTCTTGTACACGCGATGCCCGAATCCCATCAGCCGCTTCTCGCCCTTGCCCTCCTTGACCTCCTTGATGAACGCCGGCACGCGGTCCTTGGAGCCGATCTCCTCGAGCATGAGGAGCACTTCCTCGTTCGCGCCGCCGTGAAGCGGGCCGTAGAGGGCCGACGCCGCGCCGGCCACCGCCGAGTACGGGTCGGTGTGGGCGGAGCCGATGCCGCGCATCGCGTTGGTGCCGCAGTTCTGCTCGTGGTCCGCGTGCAGGATGAAGAGCACGTCGAGCGCGCGGACGAGGGTCGGGTTGGGCTCGTAGTCCTCCGCCGGCGTCTTGAAGAGCATCGTCAGGAAGTTCGCGCTGTAGTCGATCGCGTTCGAGGGATAGACGTAGGGCATGCCCATGCTGTGCTTGTAGGCGAACGCGGCGATCGTGGGCATCTTGGCGATCAGGCGATGGATCTGCTTGGTGCGGCCGTCCGCGTTGTGGACGTCGCGCGCCTCGGGGTAGAACGTCGACATCGCCGCCACGGTCGAGATGAGCATGCCCATCGGATGCGCGTCGTAGTTGAACGCATCCATGAGCTTCTTCAGGCTCTCGTGGATCATCGTGTGGTACGTGATGTCGTGGACCCACTGGCCGTACTGCTGCTCGGTCGGCAGCTCGCCGTAGAGGAGCAGATAGGCGACCTCGAGGTACGTGCACTTCTCCGCCAGCACGTCGATCGGATAGCCGCGGTAGCGGAGGATCCCCTTCTCGCCGTCGATGAACGTGATCCGGCTCGTGCAGGAGGCGGTGTTCAGGAAGGCGGGATCGTAGGACATGAGACCGAAGTCGTCCGGACCGGTCTTGATCTGGCGCAGGTCCATCGCGCGGACCGTGCCGTTCTGGATGGGGAGCTCGTAGCTCTTCCCCGTCCGCCGATCCACCACGGAGAGCGCATCGCGGGTCTCGGTGGAGCTCTCGACCGGCGCCGCCGTCTTCGTCATCTCGACCGTGCCCATCGGACCTCCCGGCGTATTCTCTCCCATGCCACGATATCGGCATAGGAAGTCGCAACCATGAAGACGAGCCTTCAGGACACCTTCGCGCCGAACAACCGCTGCTTCGGATGCGGCCCGGCGAACCCCCAGGGGCTGCAGATCAAGAGCTTCCCCGAGGGGGACGAGCCCGTACTCGTCGCCGAGTGGCGCCCGAAGCCCTGGCACGTGGCGTTCGACGGCATCCTGAACGGCGGAATCTGCGGGGCCCTGCTCGACTGCCACAGCAACTGGACCGCCGCGTATCACCTCATGCGCCAGTCCGGGGAATCGACCCCTCCCTGCACCGTCACCGCGGACTTCCACGTCGTCCTGAAGCGTCCGACCCCCCTCGACGCGCTGTTGCACCTCAGGGCGCGGGTCGTCGAGATCGCCGAGTCGCAGCCCGACCGGGCGGTCGTCGAGGCGACGCTCGAGGCCAACGGGAAGGTCACGGCGACCTGCCGCGGGACCTTCGTGGCCGTGAAGCCGGGGCATCCGGCCTACCATCGGTGGTAGAGAAATTGCCCATCGACAGTTCAGCACGACTCGAGGATCACTGCACCTAGACCAACACCTGTTCCTTTTTTGACCCTCCGGCCAGTCCCCTCCCGCGCCGATCCGGCCTAGTCTTTCTCCTACAACCCCGGAAAGGAGACGCTTCGATGCGGCGAGAACTCTCCCCGTACCTCCGCACGAGCCACGGCTTCCGAGTCCTCGGCGCCGCCGCCGCGACGGTTGCGCTCGTGCTCGCCGCGGACCCGCTCCATGCCGCCACGAGCTTTCAGGCGGCCTACGTCAACGCCGCCTCCGGACCGGCCTCCGGGGGTTCCGCGGTCCAGATCGTGGGCAACCAGTTCCTCGCGGGCGCGTCGGTGACCGTGGGCGGGGTCCCCGTCGGGGCGACCGTTCGCGACTCGACGCGGATCATGGCGACGATGCCCGGCCGGCCCGCCGGCAGCCTCTCGGACGTCTCCGTCACGAACGCCGACCAGGCGGTCTGGACGCTGCCGCTCGCCTGGTTCTCCGACTTCAACGACGTGTCGCAGGCGAACCCTTTCCACGGTTCGGTCGAGCGCATGGTGCGCGACGGCATCACCGCCGGCTGCACCGGCGGCAACTACTGTCCCGACAACCCGATCACGCGCTCCCAGATGGCGGTCTTCCTGCTGCGCGCGAAGCACGGCGGCTCCTACGTCCCGCCGCCGGCGAGCGGCGCCGTCTTCTTCGACGTGCACGTCACCGACTTCGCGTCGGACTGGATCGAGCAGCTCTACGCCGAGGGCGTCACGGGCGGATGCGCTCCTCCGTCTCCCCAGACGGGGAACCTTCCCCTCTACTGCCCCAACGACTCCGTCACGCGCGCGCAGATGGCGGTCTTCCTGCTCAAGGTCTACCACGGCGTCGGCTACGCTCCGCCGCCGGCGACGGGGTACTTCGCCGACGTCGATCCGTTCACCAACATCTTCGCGGCCTGGATCGAGGAGCTCGCGCGGCTCCAGGTGACGGTCGGCTGCGGCGGCAATCTCTACTGTCCCGACTCCCCGGTCACGCGAGGCCAGATGGCGGTCTTCATGGCGAAGAGCTTCCACCGTCCCGAGGCCACGCGCTTCCTGGAGCAGGCGAGCTGGGGACCCGACGACGCCGGCGTCAGCAACGTGCTCGGGCGCGGCTACCTCGGCTGGCTCGCGGATCAGTACTCGGCTCCGGTCTCGAGCTACCCGGGCCAGCCGATGTGGCCGGACGACATCCCGGACAGCTGCGACGACGCCTGCCGGCTCCAGAACTACTCGTTGTATCCGCTCCAGACGCGCTTCTACCGGAACGCGCTCTACAACCCGGACCAGCTCCGCCAGCGCGTGTCGTGGGCGCTGCACAAGCTCGTCGTGGTCTCGGGCAACAACATCGCCTACCCGGCGCAGCTGCAGCCCTACCTCCACATCCTCGACGCGAACGCCTTCGGCAACTACCGCGACCTCCTGTACCAGGTCACGCTGAACCCGGCGATGGGCGAGTTCCTCAACATGGACACGAGCACGAAGTACGACCCCAACGAGAACTACGCCCGCGAGATCCTGCAGCTCTTCGCGATCGGGACGGAGAAGCTCAACCTCGACGGCACCACGCAGAACGACGGGCAGGGCAAGCCGCTGCCGTCCTACGACCAGTCCGTGATCGACCAGTTCAAGCGCGTCTACACGGGCTGGTACATCCCGGACATCCCGTGCCCGCCGCCGAACTCCGGCGCCGCCTGCGCAGACTGGGTCTCGAACATGACCGTCGACCCCGACTACCACGACACCGACGCGAAGGTGCTCTTCCAGGGGTTCCTCCCGAATCCGACGACGCTGCCCGCGGATCAGACACCGGACCAGGACCTGAACGGCGCGATCGACGCCACGTTCAACCACCCGAACGTCGGGCCGTACGTCGCCCGCGAGCTGATCCACAGCCTCGTCACGTCGAACCCGAGTCCGGCCTACGTCGAGCGCGTCGCGAGCTTCTTCAACGACGACGGCTCGGGCGTGCGCGGGAACCTGTGGGCGGTCATCAAGGCGATCCTGCTCGACCCCGAGGCGCGCACCGACCCGAGCGACCCGATCTACGGGCACCTCCGCGAGCCCGTGCTCTACGCGACGAACCTGCTGCGCGCCTTCCACGCCATGTCGGCCGACGGCACGCAGCAGAGCGACGGCCACATCAACCACTACGTGCGCGACCTCGGCCAGAGCGTCTTCCGGCCGCCGACGGTCTTCTCCTACTTCCCGCAGGCCTACGTCGCGCCGCCTCCCTCGGCCGGCGTGCTCGGGCCCGAGTTCGGAATCATGAACGCGAACACGTCGCTGAAGCGGGCGAACTGGGTCAACGACATGGTCTTCTGGGGCGGCATCGCCGCGGATCCGAACGACGACTCGCCGCTCGGCACGTCGATCGACATGTCCGAGCTCCAGGCGCTGGCGCCGAACCCGCCCGAGCTCGTGGACCGGCTGAGCCGGCTGCTCCTGCACGGGACGATGTCCGACGCGCTCCGCGGCTCGATCGTCGACGCCGTCAACGCGGTGGACGCGAGCGACCCCTTCGGGCGCGCTCAGCAGGCGCTCTACCTGGTCACCGTGTCTTCTCAATACCAGATCGAGAGGTAAGCCATGGCGCATTCGAGAAGGGACTTCCTCCGTCGGACGACCTGCGCGGCGCTCTCCGCGGCCGCGGCCCAGGCGAGCCTCCGCCGGCTCGGGCTCATGAGCCTGTACGCGAGGCCCGTCACGGCGAGCGACTACCGCGCGCTGGTCTGCATCTTCCTCGACGGCGGCAACGACTCGAACAACATGATCGTCCCGACCGATCCGACCCACTACAACGAGTATCTCGCGGCGCGGCCGCTCTCCTCGGGAATCGGGCTCGACGCCTCGACGCTCCTGCAGATCGGGACGCCGCCGATCTTCAACGGCACGGGCCGCACCTTCGGCTTCCACCCCGGGCTGCCCGAGCTGCAGTCGCTCTACACGCAGAACAAGCTGGCCGTCGTGTGCAACGTCGGTCCGCTCGTCGAGCCGATGACGCAGGACGACTACGTCAACGGGACCAAGCCCACTCCCTACTCGCTCTTCTCCCACTCGGACCAGATCGACTGCTGGCAGACCTCGCAGGCCTCGCTGCGGATCCCTACCGGCTGGGGCGGACGCATCGCGGACGCCACCGCCGGCTGCAACAGCGCGTCGAGCTTCCCGACGATCACGTCGATCTCCGGCTCGGCGACCTTCTGCGTGGGAATCGAGACGACGCCGCTCGCGATCGACACCGGCGCGTTGAACGAGATCCTCGTCCTGAACGGCTTCTACGGCTCCCCGCAGGATATCGCGCGCAAGAACGCGATGGACTTCGCCCGGACGATCGACCGCACGGCGGTCCTGATGGCCGCGGCCAGCGATGTCACCCAGCAGGCCGTGGACATCAGCGCGGCCCTCGACGTCGACCCGACGATCAACACGGTCTTCCCCGACACGGACCTCGGCCAGCAGCTCCTGCAGGTCGCCAAGATCATCAAGCTCAACCAGACCTCGCTCAACCTGAGCCGTCAGATCTTCTACGTCGAGACGGGCGGGTACGACACGCACCAGGACCAGGCGTCGGACCAGGGCAACAACTTCGCCGACCTCTCGCAGGCGCTCGGCGCGTTCTACGCCGCGCTCGTCGAGCTGGGCGTCCAGGACAACGTCGCCGCCTTCACGCACTCGGACTTCGGCCGCACGCTCGAGCCGTCGGGCGACCCCGGATCCGTCGGCACGGACCACGGCTGGGGCAGCCATCAGTTCGTCGTGGGCGGCGGCGTCAACGGCGGCAACTTCTACGGCACCGCCGGCCAGAACGGCTCGATCTTCCCGACCCTGGTCATGGGCGGCATCTCGGACACCTCGCCCGACGACCGCGGCCGCTGGATCCCGACCTCCGCGGTGGAACAGTACGGGGCGACGCTGGCGAGCTGGTTCGGCGTCGCGCCGGGGGACCTGGCGACCGTCTTTCCGCTGATCGGCAACTTCGCGACGACCGACCTCGGATTCATGGGGACGCCGGGGTCGAGCTGCTAGACTTCGGCACAAAGCACTCGTAGGGGCGGGGCTCGTCCCCGCCCACGGGCGGCCGCTAGGGCCGCCCCTACGGAACCGATCGAGAGCCGAAGAGCATCTTGAACCCCGACGTCGTCGAAGCCATCGAGGCCCTGCGGGGCCGCGGCACGCTCTCGCCGGAACAGGCGGCGACACTGTCCCGCCCGGCGCGCGGAGAGCTCGTCTCGATCCACTGGGAGCTGCGCACGCTGCTCTACGCCGGTGTGCTGCTGGCGACGAGCGGCGTCGGCCTCTTCCTGAAGGAGAACCACGAGCGGCTCGGCCCGACCGCGCTCGCGACGCTCCTCGGGCTCGCCGGCGCGATCTGCCTCCTCTTCGTCTGGAAGCGCTCGCCGCCGTTCTCGTGGGAGGCCACGAAGACGCCGCACATCGCCGCCGACTACGTCCTGCTGCTGGGCGTCCTGCTCCTCGGCTCGGACCTCGCGTACCTGGAGACGCAGTTCCGGTGGCTGGGGGCCAACTGGCCGCTGCACCTGCTGATCGTCTCGATCCTCTACTGGCTGGCGGCGTACCGGTTCGACTCGCGCATCGTCCTGTCGCTGGCGCTGTCGACCTTCGCGGCGTGGCGGGGCGTGTCGGCAGCTCTTCCCTTCTCTGGCCGCGGTTTCGGGACGGGCGAGACGATCATCCGCGCCAACGCTCTCGCCTGCGGCGTGTTCTTCATCGTTCTCGGGTATCTGTCGGTCCGGCTGCGGCGAAAGGCCCACTTCGAGCCCGTCTACGTGACGCTCGGGCTGATCCTGCTCCTCGGCGGCCTGGTCTCGGGCGTCTTCGAATCCGGGACCTCGGGACTGCTGTGGCTTCCGGCTCTCCTCGTCTGCGCCGGCGCCACGATCTTCCTCGCCTACCGCCTGCGCCGCTCGCTCGACTTCGCGATCGGAGTGTTCGCGGCGTATCTCGGCGTGGTCCGCATGATCTCGCACGCGCTCGGCGGGTCGTGCCTCTCGTTCACGATCGCCTTCTCGAGCCTCGCGGTCCTCGGCTTCGTGATCCGGGCGCAGCGAAGGATGAAGGCGACTCCGTGAAGAAGGCCTGGGCGGACGCCGCACGGGTCGCGGAGGTGCGCGAGGCGGCGCAGTCGTGGCGCGACGCCGGCGCGATCGACGATGCGACCCTCGAGACGATCCTCAGCCGCTCCGCCTACCCGGAGTCGCGGCCGGAGCTGTCGAAGGCCTGGACGGTGCTGATCTTCTTTCTCGTCACGATGGCCGTGCACACCGTCTCCTTCGGCGTGTTCGCGGCTTTCCGCATGGAGTCCTCGCTCGTCGTGATCTTCTTCGGCGCCGTCCTGGCGACGGCGGCGGACTTCCTGCGCGGATCCCGTTTCGCCGGCAACGGCAGCGACGCGGCGGTCTCCTTCTGGGCCATCGCGTATCTGCTGGTCGGCTTCGGATGGTGGCTCTCCGAGGCGTCGCACGACGAGGCGGCGACGATCACGACGATCCTCGCGGCCACGGTCCTGCTGTTTGCCGCCGCCTGCATTCGCTGGGGCTTCGCCGTCTACGGAACCATCGCCGCCGCGGCGTTCTTCGGGCTGATGGGCCGCCTCCCGGCGGGGCGCCTGTGCTGGATCGTGGGGGCCTCTCTGCTGCTCGCGCTCGCCTTCCGCAACCTGGATCGGGCCGCGCTCGCCCCGCCGCACCGCGGCGCCGTGGCCGGCGTCTTCGCGGTCGCAGCCGTCGGACTCTACGTCGCGTTCAATCGCGTTTCCGTCGACGAGCGCTGGGTCGAGGCGCTGCTGCGCGCGCCATCGCACGCGCCCGGGCCGGCGCATGGCCTGCTCCGCGCCCTGTCGACCGCAGCCACCGCGCTCCTGCCTCCCGCCTTCGTCGCGTGGGGCATCCGGGCGCGGCGCACGCTGATCCTCGACCTCGGCCTCGCGTTCGCGGCGGCCTCGCTCGTCACGCTCCGCTACTACGTGCACCTCGCGCCGCTCTGGGTGCTCCTGACGCTCGCCGGCGCCGTGCTCGTCCTCGGCGCGCTCGGGGTGAATCGGCGCCTGCGCCGGTCGCCCGGAGGCGAGAGAAGCGGCTTCACCGCCGACCCGCTCTTCGGACGCCGGTCAGAGGGACTCCAGGCGGCGGCGGTCGTGGCGGGCTTCACGCCGGCGGCGGCACCCGCGCAAGCCGGCGACCTCACGACCGGCGGCGGCCGCTTCGGCGGCGGAGGCAGCTCGGCGGAGTTCTGAGGAGGAGCTATTTCCCCTTCAGCAGATCGATGCTGCCGTTGCTGTTGGCGACCGTCAGCGGGCACTTCCCGTCGCCAATCACGCCCGTGACCTCGTCCCCGGACATTCCGCCGGCCACCGTCAGCGGCATCTCGCTGTGGATCTTGCCGAACGACGTCTTCGCATCCACACGGAACCCGGCGCCGTCCGGCAGGTAGACGCGGATCGCGCCGAAGGAGCTGCGGATCGAGAGCGGGAAGCACTTGCCGGGGGTCGCGCGCACCGCGCGGACCTCGACCGACCCGTTCTGGTTCTCGACGTCGACCTTTCCTCCGATCGCATCGAGCGTCACCGGCGCGAACGAGGTCCGGACGCTCGCGCCGCCCTTGACGTCCGCGGCCTTGACGGCCCCGTTGGAGTTCTCGACGGTCAGCTCGCCGTCCACCTTGGTGGCGTCGACCATACCGAAGCTCGTCTTCACGAACACGGTCCCGCCGAGGTCGCCGACCGTGACGCTGCCGTTCTCCGCCGTGATGCGGGTGCCCTTCGCCACGTTCGTGACGCGAACCGCGCCGAACGAAGTGTGGACCTGTGCGGACCCCTTCACGTCGGCGAGCGTGACTCCGGAGTTCGAGTTGTCGATCGTGGCGTCTCCGCCGACGCCCGTGACGTCGACCTTGCCGAAGGAGCCGCGCACGCGCAGCGCGCCGCCGACCTTGATCGCCTCGACGCCGCCGTTCGAGTTCTCGACCTCCAGGGAGCCGCTCACGTTCTGGACCGAGACCTTGCCGAAGGAGCCCGTGATCCCGGCGGACCCGGTGACGTCGGAGACGGCGACGGCCCCGTTCGAGCAGTTGACGGTCGTCTTGCCGCGGATCTTCCCGATCGTGACGGCGCCGAAGCGGTTGCGGACGTCGAGCGATCCGTCCACGTCGGTGACGGTCACCGGCCCGTTGCTCCCGCTGATCGCGACGTCTCCGGCGTTGCGCAGCAGCTCGACCGCCCCGAACGCGTTCTCGATCTTCTGGGCCCCCTTGCCGTCGCGGAAGGAGACGCGGCCGTTGGCGTTCACGATGTCGCCCGCGGCCTTGAGCCCCTCGACCGAGACGTCTCCGAACTTGTCGCGGGCCGACAGCGGCGCGGTCTCGGGCATAAGGATGTCGTAGTCGACCGAGTACGAGACGCGTCCGCTGCCCCGAAAGCTCCAGTTCTTCTCCGGGTACTTCGTCCGCACCCGCACCGCGGTCGCGGAGTCTTCGACCTCGATCGCGATCGCCTCGCCGAACTCCCGCGCACCCGCGTCGTCCGAGGAGGAGACGTGGATGCGCGCCTCGATCCGGACCTCGGGCAGCGCATGAGTCCGCACGCGCAGCGCGCCCATGCTGTGCTCGATCTCGAGCCGCTTGTCGCCCTTCAGGGGGACGGTCTTGCTGAACGTGCGCTCGTACTCGGGGCGGTCTCCCGTTTCGGCGAGGGCCACGGAGGACAGGGAGACCGCCGCGATCAGGGCGGCGGCGACGCGAAAGCGGGACGGGTTCATGATTTGACCTCTTTCATCAGGCTCTGCAGCGTGCGCTGCTTCTCCTGGTACATGGCGATGAGCTCCTTGCGGAGGTGCGTGTTGTAGCGGTTCTGATCGATCGACGACTTCAGGTCGGCGATGGCGGAATCCAGCAGCTGCAGCTTCTCCTTGTAGTTGAGCATCAGCGGCGAGGCCGCGTCGGCGAGGCGCGGCTCGGCCAGCTTCGAGAGATTCTCGATCGAAGCGACGTAGGTCTTCTCCGCGGCGTCGACCTCGTCCACCGCCTGATCCGTCAGGAGCGGACGCTGCGTGGTCTGCCATCCGTTCGTCAGCGGCTCGCGGCCGCCGCTGTTCCGGAAGACCCACAGGCCCGCCGTCGCGATCGAAAAGAGCGCGACCATCGCGGCAATGGGGAGCCAGCGCACGGGGCTTCCGGAATCGGAAGCCGGTGCCGACGCCGGAGCCGGGGACGCCTTCGACGCTCCCGAGTCCTCCGCGAGTCCCTGCTCGATCCGCGTCCAGAGCCGCGGAGAGTCCCAGGACTTCCGCAGCGACGGGGCCGCCGCGCGCAGCGCGTTCCACTCCGAGAGCTCCCGGCCGCAGGCCTCGCAGCTCCGGGCGTGCTCCTCCATCGCGGCGAGCAGACGCGGATCCTCGGTCCGGAGCGCCTCCTCGAGGCCGCGGCAGGCCGTTTCCGTCATGGCGTCTCCGCCGACGCGAACGCGCCGCCGGCTCGCAGCTCCTGCTGCAGGCGGCGCCGCGCCTTGAAGAGGAGCGCGCGCGAGGACTCCTCGGAGACCTCGAGGATCTCGCTCGCCTCCTTGTGCGAGAAGCCCTCGACCTCGCACAGCAGAAACGCCGCGCGCTCGCGTTCCTCGAGCCGCGACACCGCGGCCTCGATCGCGAGGCGCAGCGGATGGTCGGTCTCCCCCGCCGGGGCGAGCGCGATCCGCGCGGGCATCGGGCGCTCGATGTTGCGGCGCCGGCTCCGGAGCCTGTCGTAGCAGCCGTTCACCAGGATCCGGTAGACCCAGGTCGAGAACGAGGAGCCGCCCCGGAAGCGCCCGAGGCTGCGATAGACCTTCAGGAACGCGTCCTGGACGGCGTCCTCGGCCTCGGGCACGCTGCCCAGCAGGTTCCGTGCGATCGACTTCATCCGTGTGCCGTGCTCCTCGTAGAGCCGCTCGAAGGACGGCAGGGACCCCTGCCGGCAGCCCTCGACGAGCTCATTGCTCGTGGCGATCCTTTCGATCCCTCGCACGGCCGGATCTCCCGTCCCCGTCAGGCGGAACCCCTTTCTCGACACCGTTTAGCCGATCCGGTCTCGTTCCCGTCGCCCCCTCCCGGGTCCGCCGCGATGGCGGCCGTGCTCGAAAGACTTAGACGCCGGGGGGCGGCGTTTCGTTATCGGCGGTTCGTTTCCGTGCCCGCGTCCTGGCCCAGCCCGTCGAGGAACTCGGACAGGATCGCGTCGAACTCCGCGGGCTTCTGCAGCATCAGGAAGTGCCCGACGCCGTCGCCGAGAACCCGGTACTCGGACCGCGGGGCGAGGCGGCGTACGAAGGCCTCGTAGTCCGAGGGCCAGTGAGAGTCCTTCGCGAGGACACAGAGCAGCGGCACGCGGATCGGGTCCTCGCGGAAGTTGGCCGGATCGGCCATGTTCTCGAAGGCGCTGATCGCGACGTGCGGCGGCGTCTTCGTCATGATCGCCTTCGCCTCCGCGCGCAGCGCCGGCTGGTCGGCCGGGATCATGAAGTCCGCGAACTTCTCGAGCTGCCGAGCGTAGCCGGGACCGCGGTAGGGGGCGAGGATGCGCTCGGCGTCTTCCGGCTGGAAGAGCGCGCGGAGAGATCCGTCGACGGCGACGAGCGCCCGGGTCTGGTCGGGGTGCCGGCGGTAGAACTCCCGCACCACCGGCGTTCCCATGCTGTGGCCCACGAGCACCGCCTGCGTCACGCCGGCGTCCCGCATCACGGCGTCGACGGCGCGCGCGAAGAGCTCCATCGTGTACGCGATCCGCGGCGCGTCGCTCCGGCCGTGGCCCGGCAGGTCGAGCGCGATCACGCGAAACCCCTTCGCCGCGAACTCGGGCGCCTGCAGTCGCCACATCTCGAGGCTGCCGGTCCAGCCGTGGACGAACACGATCGTCCGCGGTCCCGTTCCCAGGACCTTGTAGTGGACCCGGTGGCCGTCCAGCAGGACCCATCGCGACGGGGTCTCCGCGAGCGTCGCGATCGTCACCGCCAGCACGGCCGCCAGCAGCGCGGACATGGCGGGGGATTATAGGCTTGGCACCCTGAACGGGGACCGAAGACGGAGGCGAACGTGACCCGAAGGATGCGGACAATCTTCCTGGCCGGCGCGCTCGCGCTCGGGCTGTCGGGGCCGGCCCTCGCGCAGCGAGCGGTCATCGTCATCCGGCACGCCGAGAAGGTCTCGACGAGCGACGAGCGGCTCAGCGACGCCGGGCACGCGCGCGCCCAACGGCTGGCCGCGATGCTCAAGGACGCCGGGATCTCGGCGATCTACTCGACCGACACGGAGCGGACGCGCGACACGGTGAAACCGCTCGCCGATCTCCTCAAGCTGCCGGTCCAGATCTACGACGTCGGGAGCCAGAAGGTCGACGCGAGGGGCTTCGCGCTGCGAATGCGGCAGACCCACCTCGACCAGGTCGTGCTGATCGTGGGCCACAGCAACACCGTGCCCGCCCTCATCCGGGCGCTCGGCTGTCTGGAGACCGTGACCATCGGGCCGGACGAGTACGACGACCTCTTCTTCGTCATCCCGCACGGGAAGACGTCCTCGCTTATCAAGCTGAGGTACTGAAAGGGCTCCGTCAAAGCTGTCATCACGAGCCGCAGGCGGGGATCCCGCTCGCTCGCCGACGATGACATCGGCTCGGAGCCTTCCGGTGACGGGATCCCTCGCTATCGCTCGGGATGACCGCTAAGTTCCGAGTAGCCCGAAACTACCAGCCGACCGGCTTGCCCTTGTTCTGCTCGTCGAGCCACTTCTGGAGCGGCGCGAAGTAGTCGAGGATCGCGGTGGCGTCCATCTGCCGCTGACCCGTCAGCGCCTCGAGCGCGTCCGGCCACGGCCGTGAGCAGCCCATCTCCAGCATGCCGATCAGCTTCTTACCGGCCGCCGCGTTCCCGTAGATCGAGCAGCGGTTGAGCGGGCCCGTGCAGCCCGCGGTCTTTGCGAGCGCGCGGTGGAACTGGAACTGCAGGATGTCCGCCAGGAAGTAGCGCGTGTAGGGCACGTTCGCCGGGACGTGGTACTTCGCGCCGGGATCGAAGTCCTCCTCGGTCCGCGCGGCCGGCGGCGCGATGCCCTGGTACTTGCGGCGCAGCTCCCACCATGCCTTGTTGTAGTCCTCGGGCTTCACCTCGCCGGCGAAGACCTTCCAGCGCCACTGGTCGATCAGGAGACCGAACGGCAGGAACGCGATCTTCTCGAGCGCCTTGTTCAGCAGGAGCCCGACGTCCTTGGAGGTGTCCGGCGCCTTGTCGAGGAAGCCGAGCTTGACCAGGTACTCGGGGGTGACCGAGAGCGCGATCGTGTCGCCGATCGCCTCGTGGAACCCGTCGTTGGCGCTGTCGCGGAAGAGCGGCGGCTGGTGGTCGTAGGCCCGCTGGTAGAAGTTGTGGCCGAGCTCGTGGTGGACGGTGACGAAGTCCTCGCCGGTGATGTCGATGCACATCTTCAGGCGCAGGTCGTCCACGTAGTCGATGTCCCAGGCGCTGGCGTGGCAGACGACCTCGCGGTCCTTCGGCTTCACGAACATGGACCGCTGCCAGAACGTCTGCGGCAGCGGAGCGAACCCGAGCGACGTGAAGAACCCTTCGCCGTACCTGACCATCTGGATCGGGTCGGTCTTGCGCGCCTTCAGAATCTGGGAGAGGTCGTAGCCCGGGTCGGCGCCGGCGGGCGCGACGAGCGGATAGACGTTGTCCCAGGTCTGCGCCCACATGTTGCCGAGGAGGTGCGCCGGGATCGGGCCCGTCGCGGGCACCACGTCGCCGTACTTCTCGCGCAGCTTCCAGCGCACGTAGGCGTGGAGCGAGAGGTAGAGCGGCCGCACCTGCGCCCAGAGCCGGTCGAGCTCGGCCGCGAACGCATCCGGCGGCATGTCGTACTTCGACCGCCACATCGCGCCGGTGTCCTTGAAGCCGAGCTCGCGCGCGCCCTTGTTCGCGAGCTCGACGAAGCGGACGTAGTCCTTCTTCATCGGGCGCGAGATCGTGTGCCAGCCGGCCCAGACGTCGAGGAGCTGCTTCGCGTCGCGCGAGGTGGCCATGATCCGGGTGATGTCCTCGAGGTCGATGCAGCGGTCCTTCTCCGGACAGTACTTGCCCTTGCCGTACATCCCCTCCATCGCCGTGGCGATCCGGGTCACCTCCGCGGACTCCGCCGGGTCGGCCGGCGCCGCGAGGGTCAGCGAGAGCTTCAAGAGCTTGAGCTTGCGCGCCGTCGCCTCGTCCGCCTTGACCCCCTCGAACCGCGCCGCGTCCTTGGCGGACTTCACGGTGGCCGAGATGGTGCGGTCCGCGGAGTGCGCCGCGAGGATCTCGGTGTCGTCGGTGATGAAGGTGGACTTGACCCAGTCGGCGCGGCCCTGCTCGATCCAGAGCTTCAGGAGATGCTGCTCGGCGTCGTCGGCGAAAGACTTCGCCTCCGCGGCCGTCGCGGCCGGGCTTCCCGCGGCCGGCGGGGCCTTCGTCGCCTGCGTCATGTCAGCGGCTCCGGCGGCGCACACGGCGCCGAAGGCCGCACCGAGAGCCCAGACCCACCGCATGCGTTCCTCCCATTTGGCTCCGCACTCTATCCGACGCGGACGAAATCGATGAACCCGCGCTCGACGTCGGTCGAGATGAGCTTGACCCGGAGCTTGTCGCCGACCTCGAGACCGTCGAAGCCGTGGACGAGCTTCCCCTCCACGGGAGGCTCGAAGACGCGGACCCACGTCCCCTTCTCCGAGGCGCCGGTGACGACCGCCTCGAACCGCTGGCCGATGCGCGACTCGAGCAGCAGCGCTGCCGCGGACTTGCGTACGAGGCGCTCGACCTTGTCGGCGTCGTCCTCCTGCTCGGTGCAGTGCGAGGCGAGCGGGGTGAGCTCCGCGGTCGAGTACGGCGTGGGCTGGGACGAGAGCGCGGCCTTCAGGAGCCGCTGCGTGACGAGGTCGGGATAGCGGCGGTTCGGCGCGGTCGAGTGCGTGTAGTCGCGGACCGCCAGACCGAAGTGGCCGATGGCGGCCTGGCCCGGCCGCTCGACGACGTACTCGCCGGCGCCCATCAGCTTGACGATGACGAGCGAGAGGTCCGGGAAGCGCAGAGGATCCTTGCGGCGCTGCGCCGACAGGAAATCCTCGAGCGCCTTCGAGTCGGGCTGCGCCGGGAGCTTCGCGCCGCGCTCGGCGGCGACGGCGACGATCTTGGCCCACCGCTCCGGCGAGCGGACCACGCGGCGCAGCGACGCGAAGCCCTTCGCCGCGAGGAAGCGCGCCGTCACGCCGTTGGCGGCGATCATGAAGTCCTCGATCAGCTGGCGCGCCCGGTTCTTCTGCTGGACCCGCAGGTCCACGATCGCGTCGTCCGCGAAGACGGCCTTGGGCTCGATCGTCTCGAGGTCGAGCGCCCCCTCCTCGGCCCGGCGCGATCGGAGCGCCTGCGCGATGGCGTCCTGGGCGTGCAGCTGCTCCGGCACGCCGGCGGTCGCCGCCGCCTTCTCCGGCATGTCCTTCGTCCCGCCCGTCAGCCCGACCGAGACGGAGTCGTACGCGAGCTTGGCCTTGTTGCGGACGGCGGCGCGGTAGACGTCCGAGCCGGCGAGCGCCGCGTCCGGCCCGAAGGACATCTCGACGACGAGCGCGAGGCGGTCCTCGTTCTCGTTGAGCGACGTCCAGTCGGTCGAGAGCTTCTCCGGCAGCATCGGGAAGATCTCGGCCGCGGTGTACACCGAGGTCGTGTTGCGCGCCGCGTGCGCGTCGAGCGCGCCGCCCTTCGGGACGAGCGCGTCGACGTCCGCGATCGCGACGTAGACCCGGGAGCCGCCGCCGGGGAGCGGATCGGAGACGGTCAGCTGGTCGAGGTCGCGCGAATCGTCGTTGTCGATCGAGATCCAGAGCTTCTCGCGCAGGTCGCGGATCCCCGGACTCGGCGCCGACGAGGCCACCGGCGCCGGTCCCTTGAGCGCGGCCAGCTCCGACAGCGCGTCGCGCGAGAAGTCCGGCTCGAGCCCCTTCTCGGCCATGGCCTTGCGCGCGATCCGCTTCAGATCGGCCCGGTCGTGACGACTCGAACCCGAACCCGAACCCGAAGCGTTGCGGCCGCTGCGATTCACGGCCGCCCCACGATCGCCTGGGGCAGCGTGACGACGTCGACGAGGCCGGAGCAGCCGTAGAGCGCGGGCAGGACGCGCGCGTCGGGATGGCGGCGGCGGAGATCGGCCACGACCTTCGTGCCGGCGCGGTAGGCCGGAAGGTTCATCCGTCCGAAGAGCGGATGCCTCCCCCACGCGCCGGCGAACTTCCCGGCGCGCTCCTCGGACACGAGGTAATCGCGCCGCAGCGCCGCCGCGACGGCCTCCTGCGGAGCCTTCTCACCCCACGTCATGTACGAGGCCTGGTTCTTCGCGTCGTCCTGCAGGTGCGCGAGCCAGAGCCCGATCTGGAGGTCGACGTCCCCGACCTGCTCGACCTCGGTCAGCCCCATCGCGATCAGGACGGCGTTGTTGCCGATGCCCTCGGCCAGCGTCCCGTAGCGCGTGTTCATGGCGAGCACGGTTCCCTCGAATCCGATCCGGCCGCGTACGTAGAGCCCCTGGAGCAGCGCCGCGGTCGTGACGTGGCCGGGCACGACCTCGTGCGCGATCAGCTGCTCGAACTCCGGCACGCTGATCTGGAGCGAGGCGTTGATCTCGTAGAGCGCCTCGTACTCGGGCGTGCCGTCGGGCTTGCGCGCGCGGCCGACGTAGCTCATGAAGCCCGAGAAGAACGCGTCCCGGATCGGGATGAATCGCATGTTGGAGCGCGGGACCCCCCGCAGATCCTCGGGCAGGAGCGGCTCGAGGTGTTTCGTCGTCCCCGCATCGAACTGCGCGATGAACGCGTCGGCGAGCGCGGGGATCGACTTCGCCGGCACCATCCGCTCTCGCCGCCAGGCGTCGACCGCGGCGAGCACCTCGTCGCCCGTCTTCGCGGGATACCCCGAGCGGGCGAGGAGCTCGACGAGGCGGCGCCGCTTGTCGTCGAGACGGGAGGGCTCGGGCGGCCGGCCCGTCGCGGCGATCACACAGCGCTCGTAGGGCACGGCCGGACCGCGACCCAGGATCTCCATCGAGAGATCCCACATCACCCGAAAACACTCGACGAGCCCGTCGAAGAACGCGCGGCGAAGGCCGCCGAGGCCGTGGATCTCCGCCGCGAGGGAGTCGATCGCGCCCTTCACGTCGACGGCCCCGAGGAAGGCGTCGATCGCCTCGCGATCGGGCTCCCGTTCCTTCGTTCCGACGCCTCCCGCCGCGCGAACGCGTCCGGCGGCCGGATGCGTGTAGGCGAGCGGCAGCAGCTCGTCGGAGAACCAGGAGTCGACCACCGCGCGCCCCGTTCCGGAGGGGTTCATGACGTCGCCGCCCCAGAGCGTGTCGATGCCGAGGAGGGCGGTCGCGGTGAGGCCGTCGAGCCGGTTCAGGCGGCCTTCTCCTTCTTGAGCGATGCGAACCAGAGGTAGAGGCAGAGGAGGACGAAGCCCGTGATGCTGACGAGCTGCGACACGGTGTCGTTGTCGTAGAACGGCAGCTTGATCCTGTCCTCCTTGTACCAGTCGAAGAGGCGCAGCCCCGCGCCGAAGACGCCGCCGAGCGCGCCTCCGGCCATCAGGCCCGACGCGATGATCACGGCGCGCTCGCGGATGGTCCGTCCGGCGGGCCCGCCGACGCGCTCCGAGCGCTTCCCGATGTAGTGCGAAATGATCCCTCCGATGAGCGCCCCGGAGTTGAGCTCGAGCGGAAGGTACATGCCGAGCGCGACGATCAGGGCCGGGACTTCGAGCATCTCCATGATGACGGCGACGGCCGCCCCCACGCCGAAGAGCAGCAGAGGCGCCGGCTGCCGGCTCATGAATCCCTCGACGAGAGCCTTCATGATCGAGGCCTGTGGCGAGACGAGGACCGGCCGCGAATCTCCGGGGGCGCTCTCGCCGAACTGGTAGGTCCGGGCGAGGGCCACGATGGTCAGGCCGACGACGACCGCGGCGCAGATCACACCCAAAAACTTCACGCGCTCCTGGACGGCCGGCGTGTTGCCGAGCCAATAGCCCGTCTTCAGATCCGTGATCGTCTGGCCCGAGACGGAGAGAGCGGTGCACACCATTCCCGCGATCGCCATGACGAAGAACATCCCCGTCCGGCCGGAGACGCCGAACTCGAGCAGCACCACCGACGACACGATGATCGTCAGCATGGTCATTCCCGAGACGGGGTTGCGGGCGGTCGTGGCGATCGCGTTGGCGGCGACGGACGTGAAGAAGAACGAGAAGACGAGCGTCAGGAGGAACCCGATCACCAGCGCCATCGACGAGGCGCCGAGGTTGCCGAGGAAGATCGCGATCGCCACCGAGGTGACGACCACGCCGATCAGGATCTTCATGATGGCCATGTCCCGGTCCGTCCGCTCGAGACCCTCCGCCTCGCCGTGTCGAAACGCCCTGGCGGCGATCGAGAACGAGCCGATGACGATCCGCAGCGACTTCAGGATGCCGAAGATTCCGGCCGTGGCGATGGCGCCCACGCCGATGTAGCGCACGTACCACCGGTAGATCAGGGCGGCGCTCATCTCCCCGATCGGCATCGGGGCCGGGTATACGGGAGTCGGAAGGAGGTGCCCGATCTTCCAGATGAGCGGCACGAGGACGAAATTGGCGAGAACGCCCCCCGCGCAGAGAAGCGTCGAGGCCCGCAGCCCCATCACGTAGCCGAGACCCAGGATGAATCCGATCGCGTCGAGCCGGAGCACGACCCGCGCCTTGTCGGCGAGCTCGCGCATCGCCGGGATGAACTGGAAGTCGACCGTCTCCCTCCACACCTGGAACGTCGTCACGAAGAAGTCGTAGACCGCGGCAATCCCCGTCGCCTCGAGGAGCAGCTTCGCCTGCGAGCCGCCCTTCTCGCCGGTGACGAGCACTTCGGTGATCGCCGTCGCCTCGGGATACGGGAACTTCCCGTGCATGTCCCGGACGAAGTAGCGGCGCAGCGGAATCAGGAAGAGCACCCCGAGGCAGCCCCCCGCCAGGCAGATGAAGATCGTCTGCCACGGGTGCGGGTCGAGCTTCAGGATGTACAGCGCCGGGAGCGTGAAGATCGCGCCCGCGACGACGGAGCCCGAAACGCCGCCGATGCCGGTGATGATGACGTTCTCGAGGAGGCTCGAGCGGCGGCGGTAGACGCGGGCGAGGCCGATCGCGAGGATCGAGATCGGGATCGCCGCCTCCATGACCTGCCCGACCTTGAGCCCCGAGTAGGCCGACGCCGCCGTGAAGATCGCGCACAGGAAGAGTCCCCACAGGACCGACCGCCAGGTCGCCTCGGGAAGCTCCGCGGATGCCGGGACGACGGGCCTGTAGACTTCCCCGGGATTCAGCGGCCGATAAGCGCTCTCGGGAAGCGAATGGGTCTCGAGCTCATCCACTGAAACCTCCCGCGGCGCCGGGGCGTATCGTTGTCGGGGCCGCCCACCCGCCGATTCGGGGCGGAGTCTACCGCGTGACGCGCGTGGCACGCCGCGGCGAAGGGAGGAGGATGCGCGAGCAGGAAGCCGGCGGACGCGACGGGAAAGCCTGGGCGATCCTCCTCGCCCGGGGAGTCCTCGGCCTCATCTTCTTCATGGCCGGCCGCTGGAAGGTCTTCGTCCTGACCCCCGTCGGCCACGCGCACCGCTGGTTCGTGGATCCGTACGCCGACACCTTCCTCCCGGCATGGTCGCTGTGGTTCACGGGCGTGACGATTCCCTTCGTCGAGCTGGTGGGCGGCGCGCTTCTCCTGATCGGCTGGCGTGTGCGGGAGGCGCTGATCGCGCTCGGCTTCGTGCTCCTGATCGTGACCTTCGGGCACCTCCTGAAGGAGCCGCTCTACGAGTTCCACACCCACGTGATTCCGAGGCTCGCGCTGCTCGTGTTCGTGCTGATGTTTCCCCGCGACGACGACCGTTTCTCGATGGACGCTTGGCTGGCGCGCCGCCGCGGGGCGCTCGGCCCGCCCGGCATGGCACCGCGCCGCATGGCCGGCGCCTGAAAGGAGATCTCCGATGACCCGAATCGCGACCGCCGCCTTCCTCCTTCTCCTGCTCGCGACGTCTCCCGTCGCGTTCGCCGCGCAGGGCAAGGCCCCCGCCGCCGCACCGGGCGCCGCCGACGGCGCCTCCGTCGACACGATTCTCTCCGCGCTCTACGCCTCGGTCTCGCACGGTCCGGACGCCGAGCCGGATTGGGACCGGCTGCGTGCGATCACGCTGCCGGTCGGCATGTTCATCCCGCCGAAGAAGCCGACCGAGGACATCTTCACGGTCCTCGACGTCGACGCCTTCCAGGAGCGGGTCCGCAAGGGCGCCGCGGCGATTAAGGCCAAGGGCGACTCGACCTCGTTCTTCGAGCGCGAGGTCTCGCGGCACACCGACTGCTTCGGCAACGTCTGCCAGATCTTCTCGACCTACGAGGGCCGCAAGCTCGCGACCGACGAGAAGCCCTTCGTGCGCGGGATCAACAGCATCCAGCTCGTCCGCGACGGAAAGCGGTGGTGGATCGCCTCGGTCGTCTGGGACACCGAGCGGCCGGACAACCCGATTCCGGCGGACTACCAGAAGGCCGGGGTCCCGGCGGAGTACCTGAAGAAGAATTGACTCGACTGAGGGTGTAGGGGCGGCCCTTGCGGCCGCCCGCGGGTGGGGGCGAGCCCGCCCCTACGGTTTCGTTTGCCCCAGCTCCCTGGAGCGCAGCGTCGCGACCTCGACCGCGTCCATCAGGATCGCGCGGAGGCGATTGCGCTCGAGGCTGTGGAGAGCCGCGATCGCCGTTCCGCCGGGTGACGTCACCATGTCCTTGAGGAGCGCGGGATGCGATCCCAGGACCCCGGCCATCTTGGCAGCGCCGAGCACCGTCTGAATGGTGAGCGCCGTCGCGACGTCGCGAGACAGCCCGACGCGCACGCCGGCATCGCTCAGCCCCTCGATGATCTGGAAGACGTACATCGGCCCGCTGCCGGAGAGTCCGGTCACGGCGTCCAGCTGGTATTCGGGCAGCTCGATCACGATCCCGATCGACTCGAAGATCTTCCGCGCCGCCGAGAGCTGTGCGGACCTCGCATGGCGGCCGCCGCAGATGACGGTGGCCGACAGTCCGACGACCGCCGCCACGTTGGGCATGGCACGAACGACGGGGATCTTCGATCCGGAGCCGGCCGCGGCCTCGATGCGCGACGTCGGAAACCCGGCCGCGATCGAGACGAGGAGCCTCGAGGAGGACAGGCTCGGCCGGATCTCCTCGAGCACCGTGCCCAGGATCTGCGGCTTGACCGCGAGGACGACGATGTCGGCGCGCGCGGCCGCCTCGCGGTTGGAGCCGACCACGCGGATGCCGAGCTCCTTGCGCAGGGCGGCGGCCTTGGCCGGCTTGGGATGCGACGCCACGAGCTGCCGCTTGCGGCCCCAGCCAGACGCCAGGATTCCCCGGAGGAGGGCGGAGCCCATGTTGCCCGCCCCCAGGACCGCGATCGTCTTGTCCATGTCCCGAAGGATATGCCCCGAGCGGCGACCTCTTTGGACTAGGCTTCCCTCAACCGATTCCCTTTACAAGCCGCCCCAGTGGCGGGACGAGGAGGCTCCCATGGGAAAGATCAACTATGGACGCGTCATCCTGGGCGGGATCGTGGCCGGAATCGTCATCAACGTCCTCGAGTACCTCGTCCACGAGGTTCTCCTGAAGGCCCGGCACGTGGAGGAGATGAAGGCGCTCGGCAAGACGATGCCGGAGGGCGGCTCCACGATCGCGGTCTGGATCGTCTACGGGTTCGCCTGGGCGATCGCCGCGGTCTGGCTCTATGCGGCGATCCGGCCGCGCTTCGGCCCCGGCGCCAAGACCGCCCTCTGCGCTGGACTCGCGGTCTGGTTCTTCGACTCCCTGCTGCCGGGGATCGCCATGTGGAACATGACGCTCATGCCGCTTTCCCCGGGCCAGAACTTCGCGGAGCTCGTCGTGCAGGTCCTCGCCGTCATCGCCGGCGCCGCGGTCTACAAGGAGGCGTAATTCCGCGGGGTTCGTCCCCGGATTCGGCGTTCACGGTTTCCGCGGCACGATCGGGAGCACGACGTGAGACGGATGCTCCCGGTCGTGGAAGACCTTCTGCTCGCTCTTCTCGAGCCTCGTGGTCTTGCCGAGCGGCTCGCCGGTGGCGGGGTTGCGGTCGTACTTCGGAAAGCCGCTCGAGGCGACCTCCAGCCGGATGCGGTGACCGGACTTGAAGAGCTGGCAGGTGTTCCAGACGTCGACGTCGAGCGGGTAGACGCGGCCCGGCTCGACGGCGACCTGCTTGTCCATCCCCTCGCGGAACCGCGCGCGGACCATTCCGTCCGCGAGCCTCTGGGCGAAGCCGTCGGGCCACACGTCGAGAAGCTTGGCCATGAAGTCCGCATCGCGGCCCGAGGTCGACGCCCACAGCCGGGCCTTGACCGGGCCGCAGACCTCCGTGTCCGCGGAGAGCGGCTCGGTCGAGAAGACCAGGACGTCGTCGCGCCGCTCCACGGAGCGATAGTCGTCCGGCCCTCCGACCTGCGCGAAGGAGGGATCGGTGATGAAGGGAACCGGGCGCGCCGCGTCGTGGGTGTAGGTGTCCGCCTTCTCGGCTGCCGGCTCCTTCGTCGACAGAGATCCGTCCCCGAAAATGCTGTTGGCCCGGCCTCCGTGGAGGTAGTACTTCGTGTAGCGCGTCCGCGCGAGAGGCCACTCGGACTCGTCGCGCCATGCGTTCTCGCCCATGACGAAGATGCGGACCGGGGGCTCCTTGTCGAGACCGTTGTCGATCCCCTTCAGCCAGCGGTCGAAGAAGCGGAGCCAGACCGCGTTGATGTCGATCTTCGCGGTCGGGCCAAACTCCACCTCGCCGAGCTTCGTCCCGGAGTTGAGGGCGTGCGGCCACGGGCCCATGAGCAGGCGCTGCGCCTTGCGCGCCTCGGGGGAGCCCTTCGCCGACACCCCGGCGTAGTTGAGGGGCGTTCCGATCTGCTCGTCGTCGTACCAGCCCGAGATGTGGAGCACCGGCACCCGGATGCGGTCGTACTGGTTCTGGTAGCGCTCGGGATCCCACCAGGAGTCGAGCCGGGCGTGCTCGAACTGGTCCTTCCACACGGCGGTGGGGCGCCCCATCGCGTCGTCCATCGTCACGAGCGGCAGGTGCTCGAAGAGCGTCGGCCAGTCGACGGCGTCCTCGTTCTGAACGACGTGGCCCGCGGTGTAGTGGTACCAGCTGATGTCCAGCGGGATGGGTACGCCGGTCGGGAACTCGACGAAGGGATCCGAGGGCGACGTCATCGCGATCATCGCGGTGAGGTGCGGAGGCTGGAGGATCGCCGTCAGCCACTGGGTCTTGCCGTTGTACGAGCCCCCGATCGTTCCGACCTTGCCGTTCGACCACGGCTGCGCGGCGCACCACTCGATCGCGTCGTAGCCGTCCCGGCCGTCGTTGCGATAGGGGGACCACTCGCCGTCCGAGTCGCCGCGCCCGCGCACGTCCATGGCGACGAAGACGTAGCCGCGCGAGGCGAAATAGCGCACCAGCTCCACGCGGTCCTTGCCTCCGCTCGCCTTGTTGTACGGCGTCCGCGCGAGGATCACCGGGAAGCGCCCCTCCGCCGTGGGCCGCGTCACGTCGGCGGAGAGCGCGACGCCGTCGCGCATCTTCACGCGGACGTCGAAGTCCGTCCGAGTCGCGTACTCCGTGGGCGCGGGCTCCGGCGGCGTAGCCGGCGAGGCCAGGGCGAGGAGCAGAAGGGCCGGAAGGAGTCGCATCGAAATCCTCCTAGGCGAGGGCCTGCTTCAGATCGTCGATCAGGTCGTCGGGATGCTCGAGGCCGATCGAGACCCGCAGGAGATTCTGCGGAGTCGGCGAGGACGCACCCTCGCTCGAGGCGCGGTGCTCGATCAGGCTCTCGGTTCCGCCGAGACTCGTCGCGTTGGTCAGGAGACGGACCCGCGAGGCGACGCGGATCGCGGCGTCGCGGCCGCCGCGCACGCGGAAGCTGAGCATTCCGCCGAAGCCGCTCATCTGCCTCGCCGCCACCCCGTGTCCCGGATGGGACTCGAGGCCCGGATAGTGCACGGCCTCCACGTTGGGATGCGCCGCGAGTGCGCGCGCGACGGCGAGCCCGTTGGCGCTGTGGCGCTCCATCCGGCACGGGAGCGAGCGCAGCCCGCGCAGCACGAGCCACGAGTTGAACGGCGAGGAGACGGCGCCCAGGATGTGTCGGATGTGGGCGACCCTGACGACCGTGTCGGAGTCCTTGCGTTCCCGGAAGATGACCGCGCCGCCCTGGACGTCGCTGTGGCCGCCGAGATACTTCGTCGTCGCGTGCAGCACCGCGTCGGCGCCGAGCTCGAGCGGACGCTGGAGCGCCGGAGTCGCGAACGTGCCGTCGACGATCAGCTGCGCGCCGGTTTCGTGCGCGATCTCCGCGAGAGCCGCGAGGTCCACGATCTTCATGAGCGGATTCGACGGCGTCTCCGCCCAGATGGCGCGCGTGCTCGGCCGGACGGCGGCGCGGACGCGCGCGAGGTCCGCCATGTCGAGCGCGGTCGACTCCATTCCCCAGCGCGGCAGGAACTCCTGCGCGATCGTGCGGAAGCCGTAGTAGATGTCGTCCGGGAAGATCACGTGGGATCCGGCGGGCAGCGCCTGCAAGTACGCGGCGCCCGCCGCCAACCCGGATCCGAACACGACCGCGGCCTCCCCGCCCTCGATCTCGGCGAGAGCCTCCTCGAGCCGCGTCTGGGTCGGGTTGCTCTCGCGGATGTACATGTAGCCGAGCGGCGTCTCGGCGGCGGGGCCGTGCTCGAAGGTCGTCGAGAGGTGGATCGGAGGCGCGATGGCTCCGGTCGCCGGATCCGGTTTTCCGCCCGCGTGAACGGCCCGTGTCATGAATCTCATGGTCTTTCCTCGTCGTACTTAGAGATGAGCGACTTGCGCCAGCGACGAAATTTCTGAAGCGCGAGATCGTCTCGCGCGAGACTACATCAAGCGCGAAACCTCGCCGCCTCCGCGGAATCAAACCCCTTCCGGGCGGGTTTCGAGGTCGGAGGAGGACAACCCTTGCAACGGATTGGAATGATCGGTTTCTGCATCGCCCTTCTCGCCGGCGCATTCGGCGCGGACGCCGCGACGGTTTCTGCCGAGGCGCCGCCCTCCGGCCAGGCGACCGCCATCTTCGCCGGCGGTTGCTTCTGGTGCGAGGAGGCGGCCTACATGGACCTCTCCGGCGTCGTCTCGGTGACGTCGGGCTACACCGGCGGCCAGAAGAAGAATCCGACCTACGAGGAGGTCTCGACGGGGACGACCGGTCACGCCGAGTCGATCCAGGTGATCTACGACCCGTCGAAGGTCTCGTACACGAAGCTCCTCGACCTCTTCTGGCACAACGTCGACCCGCTCGATGCGGGCGGCCAGTTCTGCGACCGGGGGAGCCAGTACCGCTCGGGGATCTACTACACCACCGAGGATCAGCACCGCGAGGCCGAGGCCTCGAAGGCGGCGCTCGAGAAGGACCCCCGCTTCGCGGGCAAGATCGTCACCCCGATCCTCCCGGCCTCGACCTTCTACCGGGCCGAGGAGCATCACCAGGGGTTCTGCAAGAAGGAACCCGTGCACTACGGGCTCTATCGCAAGGGATGCGGTCGCGACGCGAGGCTCAAGGAGCTCTGGGGCGCGGCCGCGGGAGGACACTCGTGAAACGCATTTCCGTGATCGCGGCGCTCGCCGCCGCCGGAATTCTCACGGCGCTCGCGGCATCGCGGGCGCAGGACACCAGCAAGGAGAAGAAGCCCGTGACACCCACTGCTCAGACCACGACCCCGAAGGCGGCGGGGAGCACCGACGCCTACCAGAAGCCCTCGAGTGATGAGCTGAAGAAGAAGCTCACCACGCAGCAGTACATCTGCACTCAGGAAGGCGGGACCGAACGCGCGTTCGCGAACGACTACTGGAACAACCACGCGGCGGGGATCTACGTCGACGTCGTCTCCGGCGAGCCGCTGTTCGCTTCGATCGACAAGTTCGACTCGGGCACCGGCTGGCCCAGCTTCACCAAGCCGATCGAACCGGGAACCCTCAAGGATGGACCGGGATCTCCGAACGCAATGTACGGTAAGGAGGTCCGCTCGCTCAAGGCGGACTCGCACCTCGGACACGTGTTCGCCGACGGGCCACAGCCGACGGGCCTTCGCTACTGCATCAACTCCGCGGCGCTTCGCTTCATCCCCGTCGACAAGCTGAAGCAAGAGGGCTACGAGAAGTACCTTCCCCTCTTCGAGAAGGACGCCAAGAAGAAGCCTTAGGGGCGGGGCTCGCCCCCGCCCGGGCGGCCGCCACGGCCGCCCCTATGGTGCAAGGTCCGCCTGGTACCCCAGGACGAACTCCAGGAAGCGCGACGCGTCGAGCATGTCCTTCGCGCGGTAGCGGACCGCGTGCGCGTCGAGGCGCTCCACGACCGGCAGGTACGCGAGCAGCTCGGCGGGACGGTAGTTCTTGAAGCGCACCTCCACGGCGACCGGGGTCGCGACGCGATAGGGCTTGAATTCCCGCAGCCGCCCGACCGCGCGGCGGGCGCCCTCGCGGATCGCCTCGCAGCTCGCCTCGGGCGTGAGCGTCTTCGCGGAGTGGAATCCCAGCGCCTGCTTCACGGCGACGCCTTCGATCGGACCCAGGAGCGCCTGCGCCTCCTTCACGATGACGTCGTCGCCCGTGATCATCGCGACGGGGACGCCGAAGTGTCCCGCGATCGCGGCGTTGAAGCCCGCCTCCGGGACCGAGACGCCCTGGATCCGCACGTCGGCGAGGTTCGCGGAGGACATGGTGTGCGCGCGCACGCCCGCCGGGTTCGTCGTCGACGCGTGGTAGCCGACGAAGAGGACAGCCCCGAACCCTCCGTCGATCCCCTCCATCATCGCGAGCGGCCTCGGGAAGCCGCGGACGATCTGGACGTCTTTGGGGAACTTGTCGATCAGGAGGTTCTCGGCGTTGCCGTGCGAGTCCGAGACGACGAACTCGGTTGCCCCCGCGGCGCGCGCCCCCTCGATCGCGGCGAGGACCTCGTTGGTCATGAAGGTCCGGAACCTCTCGTACTCGAAGCTCGTCGGCCCCAGCTGGTCGGAGCTGACCACGCCGGCCACCCCCTCCATGTCGGCCGAGACGTAGACCTTGAGGGGAGGCGAGGCGAACGCGGGAGGCGCGGACAACGCGGCCCACAGCGCGGCCGCCAGGAGAGTCCAACGACGGAGCATGCGCAGACTCTAACCCAGGGCGGACAGCGATAAGCTCTGCCCCCGATCGGCCCGTCAAGGAGGATCGCGTGGACTACAAGCCCGCCCCTCGCGACACGTCGGGGGTCAAGCTCCCCGAGGACATCCGCGAGCTGACGGAGCTCCTCGCGAAGAACACTCACGAGAACTGGTCCAGGCAGCGGATGGCCGAAGGCTGGCGCTACGGTCCTCGGCGCGACGACGCGAAGAAGGAGCACCCCTCGCTCGTTCCGTACGAGGAGCTCTCCGAGTCCGAGAAGCAGTACGACCGGACGACCGCGATGGAGACGGTCAAGACGATCCTCGCGCTCGGGTATCGGATCGAGAAGCGATGAGCGCCGTCACCGCCGCGAGCCCCGAGGGGGCGCCCGCGCCGAACGCCCCGGATCCGGAGGACGACGCCGCGAAGTTCGTGCGCGACGTGAAGCTCTGCGCGAATCGCTCCGGGAGCCCGATCCTCCGCGACCTGATCGACCAGTGCGAGGAGCAGAAGCTGTTCGGGAAGTTCGTGGAGTCGGATCGCGAAGCGAACCGGCTGCAGAGCCGCCATCGCCATGCGGTGCACTGGGCCGTGTGGCCGAGCGCGGCCGCGCTCATCCTCGGCATCTTTCAGCTCGGGTTTCACAAGACGCGGGGCGAGAGCTGGACCGAGAATCTCTGGCTGCTCATCGGCGAGGCCGCGATCATCCTTCTGAGCGCCGCGGCGGTGGTCGTCGGCAAGTGGAAGGAATGGCACGGACGCTGGCTCCTGGAGCGCTACCGGGCGGAGCGGCTGCGGCTCCTCATCTTCGACCTCGCCGTCGACGCGCGGCTCTGGAAGCGCGAGGAGCCTCAGGACGGGGATTGGCGGCACTGGATCTTCCCGAAGATCACGGAGATCGAGCGCATCACCGAGAACAGCCTCCCGAACGAGGCCGTCCAGGAGCGTCCTCCCACCATTCCCGCTCCCTCCGACTGCGAGGGAGTCTCGGCGGCGGCGATCGAACCGCTCATCGGGTTCTACAGCCGCGCCTGGCTCGACTCGCAAATCGAATATTTCACCCGCAAGATCAACGAGGAAGACGACCGTTTCTGGGATCGCTCGGGAATCGCGTTCACCGCCTTCGCGATCAGCGCCGCGGTCGTCCTGATCCACGTCGCGTTTGCGACGTCCGGCAATCGGACCGCCAGCTTCGTTTGTCTGATCCTCGCCGCCTGCATCCCGGCCGCCGCGGCCGTCTGGAAGACCTTTCGCTCGGCCCTCGAGCTCTCGCGCAACGCCTCCCGGGCCGGCGCGAGGCTGGCCGCTCTCAACAACGCGTCGACGCTGCTGCACGACGAGGACCCCGACCAGCGCCCGAAGCCCGAGGACGAGGTGTGGTTCAAGTTCGAGACGATGGCCGTGTGTCAGTCGCTCCTGGCGAACGAGCAGCGCGAATGGCTCCGCCTGATGCGCGACGCGGAGTGGTTTCAGTGAGGGCCGACATCTTCGTGAGCTACGCGTCCGAGGACGGCGACGTCGCGCGCCACGTCGCGCGCGGCCTGAAGCGCGAGGGATACGCCGTCTGGAACTATCTCGACGATGGCCAGATTCCGGGCGAGGACTACGTGGAGAACATCGGAGAGGGCGTCCGGGCGGCGCGCGTCATCGTGCTGTTCGTCTCCCCGAACGCGGTGGCTTCGCCGCAGTGCAACGCCGAGGCCCAGATCGCCTGGCAGGAGAGCAAGGTCGTCATTCCGCTGCTCTCCCGCGTCTCCTACGACCAGCTCCTGGAGACCCGGAAGGGGAAGGGCTGGGTGGACCGAATCGGAGCCACCGTGGCGATCCCGATCGACGCGATGGAACCCGAACAGGTGCTCGAGACCGTGCTGACGGGTCTGCGGTCGACGCTTCGTCCCAGCCGCGCCGCGGCCGGATCCCCGTCCCGCCACGCGGCTCCCTCCCCCGCGCCGGCGCCTCCGTCAGCCATCGCGCCGGCCGGAGGCGCGATTCTCGCAACGATCGTCGGAGCTCTCGGCATCCTCTACAACCTCGGTTTCCTGAAGATTCTGTTCACGCCCCCGGCCACAGCGCAGGAGCATCTGGTTCGAGCCCAGTTCCGGCTCGCCCTGACTGCCTCGATCCTCGTCAACCTCGCCGGGCTCGCGCAGAACGGCGCCCTCCTCTACGGCGCGGGGTTGATGCGCAAGCGCGATCCTCGCGGCGCTCCGATCATCCGCAAGACGGCTCTCTCGATGCTCGCGACGATCGGGCTCTGGGCGCTCGTCAACCTCATGTCCTTCGGCGGCGCCGCGGCGGCGCGGACGATGAACTCGGCCGATCTCGTCCAGACCACGCTCGCCACGGCGGCGATCGCTCTGTTCCCGGCGGCCATCGTGTTCTGGGTCTTCCGCAAGGCGAAGCGATGACCGCGAAGACGATCCACGACCTTCCGACTCCCGCCGTCCTCGTCGACCTCGGCGTCGTCGAGCGCAACCTCGCGTCGATGCAGGCGCGCGCGAACGCGTCCGGGGTGAAGCTGCGCCCGCACGCCAAGACGCACAAGGCGCCGCTGATCGGCCGGATGCAGATCGCGGCCGGCGCCAGCGGGCTGACCCTCGCCAAGGTCTCGGAGGCCGAGGTCTTCGCTCGGGCCGGCTTCGACGACATCTTCCTCGGCTACCCCATTTTCGGCGCCGACAAGGCGCGGCGTCTTCTCGCGCTCTCCGAGCGCGTCCGCATCGCCGTCGGCGCCGACAGCGTCGAGGGCGCGCGCAGCCTCGGCGAGGTCTTTCACGCGGCGGGAAGGCGCCTGCCCGTGCGTCTCAAGATCGACTGCGGCTACCATCGCGTCGGCGTACCGCCCGAGAAGGCGCTCGAGACGGCGCGCCGCATCGCCGAACTCCCCGGTGTGCTCCTCGACGGCTTGTTCACGCACGGCGGCCATGGCTACGGCGGCGCGACGCCGGACGAGGTCGCGCGGATCGGCCTTGACGAGGGGCGCATCGTCGCGGAGACGGCGGAGACCCTTCGGGCGGCCGGAGTCCCCATCGGAGAGGTTTCGCTCGGCTCGACGCCCACGGTCAAGTCCGCCGTGACGCAGCGCGGCGTGACGGAGTGCCGGCCGGGAACGTACGTCTACAACGACTTTTCGCAGGTCTCCCTCGGAAGCTGCGGCCTCGAGGAGTGCGCCCTGACGGTCCTCGCGACCGTCGTCAGCGTGCCCGCCACGGATCGGGCGGTGGTCGACGCGGGATCCAAGACGCTCTCGTCGGATCCGCTTCGGCCCCGCGCGGGCGGGCACGGCCTCGTGCTCGGACGGAAGACCCGCGTCGCCCGTCTCTCGGAGGAACACGGCGTCCTCCAGGTCGAGCCGGGAGAAGCCTTCCGCGTCGGGGAGCGGGTCCGCATCCTGCCCAATCACGCCTGCGTGGTCTCGAACCTCCACGACCGCCTGGTCGGGGTCCGGGGGGAGCAGGTCGAGGAGGAGATCGTGGTCGCGGCGCGGGGCTGCGTGCAGTAGCGCCCTGTGCCGTTATAGTGTCGCCAAATCGCTGGGCGCTTCGAGGCGGAACGCCCAGGATCACCCGTCCGTGAAAGGAGAATCCATGCCTCGTCGACTCCGAATCGCGTTTCTCCTCCTGGCCGCCGCCGCCGCGCCGGTCTTCCCCGTCTTCGCGGCCGACACCTACATGATCGACAAGAACCATTCGGACGTGAGCTTCACGATCCGTCACTTCGCGTCCAAGGTGCGCGGGCGCTTCGCGGACTTCTCCGGCGCGATCCAGGCGGACCCCGCCAAGCCCGAGGCCTCGTCCGTGAACTTCACGATCAAGGCCGCCTCGATCGACACGAACAACGCCGACCGGGACAACCACCTCCGCTCCGCCGACTTCTTCGACGCGGCGAAGAATCCCGAGATCACCTTCAAGAGCACCAAGATGGTTCCGAAGGGAAAGGACCAGTACGACGTCACGGGAACGCTCACGATGCGCGGCGTGTCGAAGGAAGTCACGCTTCCCGTCACCTATCTGGGCTCGATGAAGGACCCGGGAGGCAACGACCGTGCGAGCTTCGAGCTGTCGACCAAGCTGAACCGGAAGGACTACGGCATCAACTGGAACAAGGCCCTCGACGCGGGCGGCTTCATGCTGAGCGACGACGTCGACGTCACGATCTCGCTCGAGACCGTCAAGAAGAAGCCCGAGGCCGCGGCCGCCAAGTAATGCAGACGCTCGCTGCGGTCTCCTCCGTCGCGCCCGGCGATCCGGCCGTCCGTTCGCCGTCGCGACGGATCCGACCCTCGGCGGCGATCGGGTTCGGGATCGTCCACATCGCGGCGGCGGTCGGACTCTGGAGACTCGGGCTCTCCTGGCCGGGAGTCGCGCTGTGCGTCGCCTCGTACTACCTGCGCATGTTCGCGATCACGGCCGGGTTCCACCGCTACTTCAGCCATCGCGCGTACCGGCTCGCTCGCGTCCCCCAGTTCCTCATGGCCTTCCTGGGCCAGACGGCCGCGCAGAAGGGCGTGCTCTGGTGGGCCTCGAATCACCGCCACCATCACAAGTACTCGGACCGTCCGGAGGATGTCCACAGCCCGATCCAGGGCGGATTCTGGTGGAGTCACATCGGCTGGATCCTGTCGCCCGATTACACGGAGACCGACGTCTCCCGAGTCCCGGATCTCGCGCGCTTTCCCGAGCTGCGCTGGCTCGACCGACACGAGTTCCTGCCTACGGTGACCTACGCGGTCGCGCTCTACCTCGTCTTCGGCTGGACGGGCCTCGTCTACGGATACTTCCTCTCGACGGTCCTGCTCTGGCACGGCACGTTCTCCATCAACAGCGTCATGCACCTCGTCGGACGCCGGGCGTACGCGACCACAGACGACTCGCGCAACAGCTTCGCCTTCGCCGTCCTGACGATGGGCGAGGGCTGGCACAACAACCATCACTGGGCCCCGGGGTCCGCGGCGCAGGGATTCCGCTGGTGGGAGATCGATCCGAGCTTCTATCTCCTCTGGATTCTCGAGCGGATCGGGCTCGTGCACGGCCTGCACCGGCGGCCTCGCCACTGGCAGCACGCGGCGCTCGAGGCGGCCCGGTCCGGCCGCGCCTTCTCCTCGGCGCAGCTGCACGTGCGCGTGCAGAGGCTCTCCTGGCGATGGGCGAAGGCGCGGGAGAGCGCGCGCGCGACCGCCCACGGCGCGTTCGAGGAGCTCGAGGCCGCCCGCTCGGGCGCCGTCGCGCGACTCGATCAGCTGCACGCCGAGGCGGCGGCCCTGGGCGCGCGAGCGAGCGAGCGGCTCGAGGAGATCCATCGCGAGATCGACCGCGCCCGGGCACAGCTCGTGCACATCCTCGAGAAGCTGGTGGCCCTGGCGGACGAGCTGGGGATGCCGGAACCGGAGCCCGAGCCCGGTTAGGAGATCGTCGGAGGTCTTCCATGAGAAGCCTGCTCTCGCGAGCCCTGCTGTTGAAGGCCCTTCGGGGGATTCGCCACGGGCATCTCGAGCTGCGCCTGCCGGGAGGCGAGGTTCACCGTTTCGGGGACTCCGCCTCGGAGCTCCAGGCCGTCGTCGCCGTCAAGGACGAGCGCCTCTTCTCGCGCGCGGTCTTCGGCGGGGACATCGGTATCGGGGAGGCCTTCGTCGACGGCCTCTGGACCTCGCCCGACCTCGTCTCGCTGGTCCGTCTCGCCGTGCGCAACTGGGACGTGTTCGACGCGGGCGACCGGTTTCCGGCGACGGTGTCGCGCTGGGTCGAGCGGCTCCGTCACGCGCTGCGGCGCAACTCCATCCACGGGAGCCGCCAGAACATCCGCTACCACTACGATCTCGGGACCGACTTCTATTCGCTGTTCCTGGACCCGAGCCTGACCTATTCCTGCGCGCTCTTTGAGCATTCCGGCGCGACGCTCGAGGAGGCTCAGTTCGCGAAGTGCGACGCGATCTGCCGCCGGCTCGAGCTCGCCCCGGGCGACCGTCTCCTCGAGATCGGCACGGGGTGGGGCGCCCTCGCGATCCACGCGGCGACGCGTTACGGCGCGCGCGTCACGACGACCACGATCAGCCGCGCGCAGCACGACTACGTCCGGGAGCGCCTGCGGCGGGAGGGGCTCACCGATTCGGTCGAGCTGCGGCTGGAGGATTACCGCCGGCTGTCCGGCCGCTTCGACAAGGCGGTCTCGATCGAGATGTTCGAGGCGGTCGGCCTCGCGTTCTACGACCGCTACTTCGCGTCGGTCGACCGGCTGCTCGAGCCGGGCGGCGCGATGCTCCTCCAGACGATCACGATGAACGAGGCGCGGTTCCACGTCTACCGGCGGCACTCGGACTTCCTGCGCAAGCACATCTTCCCCGGCGGCGAGCTCGCGTCGGTCGAGGAGATCCGCCGGTCGCTCGCGCGCGCCACCCGCCTGGAGCTCCGCGGCATCGAGGAGATCGGCCCGCACTACGTCCGCACGCTCGCCGCCTGGCGCGAGCGCTTCCTGGCGAACGCGAGCCGGGTGCGCGCGCTCGGCTTCCCGGAGTCGTTCCTGCGCCTGTGGGTCTACTACCTCTCCTATTGCGAGGGCGGCTTCGCCGAGGGTTACATCGGCGACGCGCAGCTCCTCCTCGTCAAGACGCCTCAGGGAATCCCCGCGCCGCGCCTGCCGTCGGAGGTGGCCTCCCACTCCGCATGAACCCCCTGGAATCCCTGAAGAATTCGTCGGCCAGGAAGAAGGTCGACGCGGTCATCGTCCAGCAGCTCACGCAGGGGCTGTCTGCGGAGAAGATCGCGCTGACGATCGCCGTCGGCCTCTGCATCGCCATCAACCCCGTGATCGGCACGACGACGATCGGCTGCTTCGTCGCGGCGTGGGCGCTGGGCTTGAACCAGCCCATCATCCAGACGATCAACTGGACCTCGTACGCGCTGCAGCTCCTGCTGATCTTCCCCTTCATCCGGCTCGGCGAGTGGATCTTCCGCGCGGAACCCGAGCGGCGCTCCTTCGCGGAGCTCGCCGCGATGACGAAGGCCCATCCGGTCGACGCGCTGTCGGCGCTCGGCTGGACGATCCTGCACGCCCTCGTCGCCTGGGTCCTCGTGGCGCCCTTCGTGATCGGGGCCGTCTACGCGGCCACGCTGCCGCTGCTCCGGGCGCTCCGGCGCCGCCTGAGCCGCTCCGTACCGTAAACTGGCGGCGTGGAGCTCCCCACGCCGCTCGAGGCCGCCCCGGAGCCGTTGCGGGGCGGGCGAGAGCTGTACTTCAAGCGCGAGGACGTGCACGAGCTCGGCGCGTTCAAGTGGCGCGGCGCGCTGCCGACCGTGCGCGCCTACAAGGAGAACGGCGCTTCCGCCGTCGTCACGGCGTCGACCGGCAACCACGGAGCGGCCGTCGCCTGGGCGTGCCGGGAGCTCGGGATGCGCGCCATGGTCTACGCGCCGGCGGGCGCCTCGCTCGCGAAGCTCGCGCTGATCGACCGCCTGGGCGCCGAGGTCCGGCTCATCGGCACGGACCTCGACTTCGCCAAGGACGAGGGCAAGCGCTTCGCCGCGGAGTCGCATGTGCCGTTCTTCGAGGACGGCGTCGAGCCGACGCAGTTCGACGGGTACGGCGTGATCGCCGATGAGATCCTGGACCAGCTTCGCAACCCTCCGGCCGCGGTCGTCGTCCCGGTCGGCAACGGCGCGCTGATCGGCGGCGTCGGACGCACCCTGCGCCGGCGCGCCCCGGAGACCCAGGTCGTCGGCGCGGTCGCGAAGGACGCGCCCGTCATGGCGCTCAGCTTCGACGCGGGACGGCCGGTCGAGTGCGACCGCATGGCGACGTTCGCCGACGGCCTCGCGGTCCGCGTCGCGATCCCCGGCGCGGTGGAGCTCGTCAACGGCGTCACCGACCGCATCCTCCAGGTCTCCGAGCGCCAGATCGCCGTGGCCGTGGGCGACTACGCGAAGGCGGGCCTGCGCGTCGAGGGCGCGGCCGCCTCGGCGCTCGCCGCGCTCGCCGCGCCCGAGCTCGCCGGCGTCGACGGACCGATCGTCCTGCTCGTCACGGGGCGCAACATCGACGACGCGCTCTACCTGCGCGCGATCGAGCAGCCGGAGTCGTTTCCGGATTAGGAGCCGGGGGTCAAGTCCGCTGTGGGGAGAAACCGCGGCGGACGGCGATGCTTCGTCGCTTGCTCGTACGCGAACGCGATGCGGATCAGCGTCGGCTCGCTCCAGGCGCGGCCGAAGATCGACATCCCGACCGGCAGCCCCAGATACGAGCCGCAGGGCATCGAGAGATCCGGATAGCCCGCGACCGCCGGCAGCGAGGAGCTCCCGCCCACGCCGTAGTCGCCGTTGACCAGGTCGATCAGCGTCGCGGGCCCGCTCGTCGGCGCGATGAGGGCGTCGAGCCGATGCTTGTCCATCGTCTTGTCGATGCCCTCCTTGCGGGACAGACGCCCGTCCTTCGCGAGCGCGTCCTTGTACTTCTTCTCGGTGAGCGGACCCTTGGCCTGCGCCTTCTCGAAGATCTCCTGGGCGAAGTAGGGCATCTCTCGCGAGCGGTTCTCCTGGTTGAACCGGATCAGGTCCTCGAGCGTCCGGTAACGGAGGCTCGCAGGGAGCGCCGCGAGGTGCGCGGTCAGGCCGGCCTTGAACTCGTAGAGCAGGACCTCGAACTCGCTGTCGTCGAACTCGCCGACCGTCGCGACGTCGGCGGGGTCCACGATCACGGCGCCGAGCTTCTGCAGCTCGACGAGCGCCTGCTCGACGAGCCCGTCGGCCGCGGGCGACTGCCCGTAGAGCTTCTTGCGGGGCACGCCGATCCGGAGTCCCTGGATGCTCTCGCCGAGAGACTTCGTGTAGTCGACCGGGGGGCGGCCCGTAGCCGTCGCGCTCTTCGTCGCCGCGTCGGCGGCGTCCGGCCCGGCAATCGCGGTCAGCAGGATCGCCGCGTCGGTCACCGTGCGGCACATCGGGCCGGCGGTGTCCTGCGTGTGCGAGATCGGGACGATGCCCGCGCGGCTGACGAGGCCGATCGTGGGCTTGATGCCGACGAGTCCGCAGTTGTTGGACGGCGAGACGATCGAGCCGTCGGTCTCGGTCCCCACCGCCACGGCGCACAGGCTCGCCGACGCGGCGGTCCCGGAGCCGGAGCTCGAGCCCGAGGGGTTGCGGTCGAGCGCGTAGGGATTCCGGGTCTGGCCGCCGCGGCCACTCCAGCCGCTCGAGGAGTGCGTCGAGCGGAAATTCGCCCACTCCGAGAGATTGGTCTTGCCGAGGAGGACCGCCCCGGAGTCGCGCAGGCGCTTGACCACGTGTGCATCGGCGGACGGACGCGCATCGACCAGGGCGAGCGATCCCGCGGTCGTCTGCATGCGGTCCGCGGAGCCGACGTTGTCCTTCACGAGCACCGGAATGCCGTGCAGCGGGCCTCGCACCTTGCCCGCCTTGCGCTCGGCGTCCAGAGCCTCCGCGATCGATGCCGCGTCGGGGTTGATCTCGATCACGGAGCGCAGCGCGGGGCCCTGGCGATCGATCGCGTCGATGCGGGCCAGGTACTTGTCGACGAGCGAGCGCGCGGTGTCCTGGCCGGACTCCATGCGCTTCTGCAGCTGCGCGACGGTCGCCTCCTCGAGCTCGAAGGAAGGGACGGCCGGGGCGGCGGGCTCGGGAACGGCTTCGGCTCGGGCGAGAGCCGGAGTCGCGAGAGCGGCGGCGCCGCTCAAGGCTCCGTAGCGGATCAGCGCTCTGCGGTTCAGACCCCGGATGCGGGCCATGGCGCCTCCTGTCGCGTCGGGTTTGGGGCGCAGGAATATCACAGAGGGTAGGATCGCTGGCGTTGAATCCGTCGCGGCGCACCCTGCCCGGCAAGGAGTCGCTCGCACTCGCGGTGTATGCGGCGCTGTCGCTGGCGGCGGCGTTCCTGCCGGCGTTTTCCGGCCGCCTTCCGGTGCCCGCCGGCAACGCCGAGATGCTGCTTCCCGACGCGCGGACGCCTCCCGGAGCCGACCGCAACGACGAGCTGTCGGACGTTCCGATGCAGTTCCTGCCCTGGACGAAGGCCGTCGCGGATTCCTATCGCGCCGGCCGGCTGCCCCTGCGGCTCGAGGCGAACGGCTGCGGCGTCCCGCTCTGGGCGAATCCGCAGGCCCAGGCGGTCACGCCGACGACGCTCTTCGCGCTCCTCCTCCCGCTGCCGTGGGCCGGCGCCGCGGGCGCCGCCGCGAAGCTCCTTCTCGGCGCGGGCGGCGCCTTCGCGTTTCTGCGCGGACGCCGTCTCTTCGTGCTCGCCGCGTTCTGGGGCGGGCTCGCGTACGGCTTCGCGATCCACATGACGGCCTGGATCCACTTTCCTGACACCTGGCCGGCCGCGCTCCTGCCGTGGTGCCTCACGGCGCTCGACCGGCTCGCGCGCGGCGCGCCCGCAGGGGCGCAGGGACTGCCCGGCGGATTCCTCGCGACGGTCGCGGCCGTCTTCCTCCTGCTGCTCGGCGGATATCCCGAGACGGAGCTCTTCGTCGCCGCCGCGGGCGCCGCGTTCTTCCTCGGCGCGCTGCACGGTGAGCCGGTCCCGCGGACGCAGCGGCTCGCGCGCCTGGGCTCCGCGGCGGCCGCCGCGGTCCTCGCCCTCGGGCTGACGGCGGCCTACTCGCTGCCGGCCGCGATCGCGCTCACGCACAGCGAGCGGTCCGCGCACGTGGCCGCCGCGATCGCGGGCTCGCGTCCCTCGTTCTCCGCGCGCGACCTCATCCGGCCGCCTCTCTACTGGGACGTCTCGCGCTTCTGGCTCGTGCCCGAGGCGCAGGGCAACCCCCGCGACCAGGACAAGTTCGGGCCCTACTCCTTCGCCGGCCGCGCGAGCGGCTACGCCGGGATCCTCGTGGCGGCGTTCGCCGCGGCCGCGTTCTTCCGGCGGGACGCGCCGCCCTCGATCGTCTGGGCGCGCCGGGCGCTCGTGGGCGTCGCGCTCTACCTCCTCTGGTGGCCGCCGCTCGTGTACGTGCTGCACGCGACCCCGGGGCTGCGCGAGGCGGCGCTGCGCCTCACGACCAACCGCGCGAGCTGCATCGCGGTGCTGCTCGCCGCGTGGCTCGCCGCGTGGGAGCTCGACACCCTCGAGCGCGGCGGCCGGGCCTGGTCGACGCGCGCGGGGATCGTCGCCGCGCTCGCGGGAGTCGGGCTCGTGCTGTTCGAGTACGCGCACACGGCGCCCCGCCCGCCGATTTCCTCCTGGCGCGCGGCGAGCTTCGCGCTGCCGATCGTCCTCCTGCTCGCCGCGGGAGCGGCCCTCGCGCTGCGGCCGGGGACGACGCGCCTGCGCGTTCTCGCCGCGATCCTCCTCGCCGGAACCGCCGCCGACCTCCTGCGCATCGGCGCGCGATTCAACCCGGGCACCCTTCCGCGGGACTACTACCCGGTCACGCCGAAGATCCGCGAGCTGCGCGAGGCGTCGGCCGGCGGACGGTTCGCGGCGGGAGATCCGACGCTCGCGGGCACGGCCTACATGTACGGGCTCGAGGACGTGCGGGTCCACGGCGTGACCGCTCCCGCCTCCTACGTCGACGCCATCCAGGCCGCGGCGGGCTACACCGGTCCGATGGAGTATCCGTCGCGGATCGGGCGCCTCGATGCGCCGATCCTCGACTTCCTGAACGCGCGGGCGCGGCTCGAGCCCGGCGGCGCGATCCGCCGCATCGAGGCTCCGGCCGCCGTGTTCCCGGACCGGCTCGTCGGCTCGCCCGACGCCGCCGCCCTGCGAGCGAGAATCGCCGCCGGGACCGACTTCGTCCGAACCGGCTTCGTGATCGGAACCGACGAGGCCTTCGAGGGCTCCGCCGAGATCCTCTCCCTCGAACGGCCTCGGCCCGGGGAGATCCGCCTGCGCGTGCGCTGCGAGCGGCCGCGCGTCCTCGTGCTCCCGGAGACCGACGACGGCGGCTGGAGCGCCCGGGCAAACGAGCGACCGCTCGCGACGCTGCGCGTCGACGAGGCCTTCCTGGGGTTGCGCGTCCCGGCGGGTGAGACGGCGATCGTCTGCCGCTACGCGCCGCCCGGGCTGCGCGCCGGCGCGTGGATCAGTCTCCTGTCGGCCGCGATCCTCGGAGTGCTGACGATCCGACGCCGCCGGCGGCCATGATGCGCCGGGTCCTCGCCGCGTACGCCGTGCTCGCGATCGTGACCGTGTTCTACCCGGTCCTCTTCGGCGAGCTTCCGGTCCCCACGGACTGCGCGCTCCGGCTCCTGCCGGGCGCCACGCCGCCGGCGGCCTCGTCGGGCGGCAACGACGAACGCTGGGACCTGCCCACGCAGTACATCCCGTGGACGAGGGCCGTCTCGGACGCGTACCGCGGCGGAAGGCTTCCCCTGCGCTTCGCGGCGAACGGCTGCGGCAATCCGCTCTGGGCGAACCCGCAGGCACAGGTCCTGACCCCCACGACGTGGGTCACCTGGCCGCTGCCCGAGGCGTGGGCGCTCGCCGTCGCCGCCGCGCTGCGGCTCTGGCTCGCCGCGGCGGGGACGTTTCTCTGGCTTCGGAGGCGCCGGCTGTCGGAGCCGGCCGCGGCCGCCGGAGGCCTCGCCTACGGCTTCTCGCTCGCGTTCACCACCTGGCTCCACTACCCGCTGACGTATCCGCAGGCGCTTCTCCCGTGGCTTCTCCTCGCGCTCGAGCGCCTGGCCGAAGACGAGCGCGGAGGATTCGTCGCGGCGACGTCGGCCATGGTCGCGCTGTTTCTGGGCGGCTACCCCGAGGGCGAGCTCCTGGCGGGGGCCGGAGCCTGCGTCTTCGCCGTCGCGCTTCCCGGACGGACGAAGCACCGGCCGCGCCGCTTCGCGGCGGTCGCCGTCTCGGCCCTCCTCGCGCTCGGGCTCACGGCGATCGTCTGGCTGCCCCAGCTCCACGCCGTCCTCGGCAGCGAGCGCTCGGCGCACGTCGCGCGCGCGACCGCACTGACCGCGCCGGTGGCGCCGCCCCTGACGTGGGCGCTGCTGCGCCCGCCGCCCGATCTCGACCTGCTGCGCTACTGGGTCGTCCCCGAGGCTCGCGGGAATCCGCGCGACGGCGACAAGTTCGGGCCCTACTCCTTCGCGGGACGGACGAGCGGCCACGCCGGGATCCTCGTCCTCGCCTTCGCGCTCGCGGCGTTCGCCTGGCGCCGCGCGCCCTCGGCGGTGTCCCTCGCGCGGATCGCGCTCGTCCTGCTCGTCCTCTACGTTCTCGCGTTCCCGCCGCTGCGCTGGCTGACGGACGCGGTCCCCGGAGTGCGCTTCGTGATGCACCGCGTGACGACCGGCCGCCTGCAGTTCCTGGCCGTCCTCCTGATGGCGATGCTCGCCGCGTTTCAGCTCGACCGGCTCCGCGGCGGCGGGGGCCGGGCGGCGGCGGTCGTGGCGTGCGCGGTTCTGCTCCTCGCGGTCGTTGTGGTCTTTCTCCAGTTTCTGCAGGACCCGGCCCACCCTACGCTGAACGCCTGGCGGGCCGTGCGATTCGTCCTCCCGGCGCTCCTCCTCGCGGCGATGCTCGCTCTCCTCTCGGGTCCGCCGTCGCCGAAGCGCGCCGGTGCCCTGACGGTCCTCTTCCTCGCCGGCACGGGGCTCGAGCTGCTGCGCATCGGCGCCCGGTTCAATCCGGGCACGCGCCCCGCGGACTACTTCCCGGTGACTTCCGTCGTGCGGGATCTCCGGACCGCGGCGGCGGGCGGGCGGTTCGCGGCCAACACCGGAGCGCTGTCGGGCATGGCGTACCTGTACGGTCTCGAGGACGTGGGCATGCAGGACCCCATGACGCCCGCGCGATACCTCGATGCGCTGGCCGCGGGCACGGGCTACGATGCACCGGCGCATCCGCTCGGCAACGTCCGCCGGATCGACGCTCCGATGCTCGACTTCCTGAACGCGCGCGCCCGGCTGGACGGAGAGACGGTCCGCCAGATGGCGGCCGCGACGGCCCCCGCCGCCATCCTGCCGGAGCGGCTGATCGGCTGCGCCGACGAGGCCGAGCTGCTCCGCCGGCTAGCGACCGAGCCGGACCTCGTCCACGCAGGACTCCTCGTTGGCCGCGACGAGACCTTCCAGGGGCGGGCCGAGATCGTCTCGCTGGAGCGGCCGCGGCCGGAGCTTCTCCGCATCCGCGTGCGCAGCGACGCGGCGCGCGTCCTCGTCCTCCCGGAGTCCGACGACGGCGGCTGGAGCGCCGACTCGGAGGGACAGCCGGTGACGACCCTCCTCGTGAACGGGGCGTTCCTCGGGATCCGCATCCCGGCGGGCGAGGCCCGGCTCGTCTGCCGCTACCTGCCGCCGGGATTCCGCCGCGGCGCGTTGATCTCGGCGGTGACGATGATCGTCGCGATGGCCGCCGCCGCCAAGGCGGCGCTCGCGAGGCGGCGCGCATGAGCGTCTGGCACAGGCTCAAGCAGGCGCTGGATCCGGCGGCGGCCCCGCCTTCGCCGCCCCGTCTCCCCAACGACTACAAGGCCTCCTGGAACGAAGCGGCGCTGGGCCGTGCCGGCGCGCGGGACGCCGTCCTCACCGGCTCGACGGCGGAGACCTTCGAGTCGACCGCGAAGAGCGACGCGGACCGGGTCCGCCGGCATCTGCGCGGCCGTGACCTCGTGCTGAACATCGGCTGCGGCCTCGGCCGCGTCGACCTCTACCTCGCCCCGCACGTCCGGGAGATCTGGGCGATCGACGTCAGCGGCGAGATGCTCGCGCGCGCGAAGGAGCGCCTGAACGCGCACGCGAACGTCCGCCTCCTCGAAGTCGGCAACCGCGACTTCCTCGCCGCCTTCGAGGACGGCGCGATGGACCTCGTCTTCTCGTACCTCGTGCTCCAGCACCTCGAGAAGGAGGACGCGGTCACCTACCTGCGCGAGGCCGCGCGCGTGCTCAAGCCGGGCGGCGTCCTCGTCACGCAGTTCCCCAACTACCTCTCGCCGGAATACGAGAGGGTCCTCCTCGTCGAGAGCCAGGTCGCCGACCGCAGCCCCGGCCGCGTGCGGCCCTACACCGAGGCGGAGGTCCGCCGGACGCTCGAGGTCCTCGGCTACGAGATCGTCGAGCTCTCGCTCGAGGGCGGACGCGACGGCAACGCGGAGATCTACGTCGTCGCGAGAACGCACGCGCGCGTCTAGCCGAACAGGTGCTCGATCGAGCGCGCGTAGTAACGCAGAAGGGGAAGCTCGCCGGGCGCCGCGCGGAAGAGACCCTGCGCGTCCTCCTCGACGAGGTGGCGGAGCGTCAGCATGCGCAGGCCCACCGTGATCGCGTAGTCCTGGTCCCCGCGCGGCACGTACACGTGAGCGCCGCGGCGCTCGAGGCCCTCGATCTCCTCGAGCACGCGCGCCTTCAGCTCGAGCTCGCTCCAGCGGCGCTCCGGCTCTCGCACGAAGACCGTCGCGACGAGCGCCACGGGCACGACGGGGATCACCCGAGCGACCTCGGCCATCAGCTCGCGCGCCAGATCCTCGAGCCGGCGCGAGCGCTCCTCCTTCGACGGCGGACGCGGGTCCTCACCCCGCCGGCTCAGCCAGGCCGCGAGGGAGACCGGCGTGCCGAAATTGACGCAGGCGTAGCCGAAGCGGTGCCAGCGGCTGCGGGCGCGCAGCCAGGCGTTGCGGCCGACGAAGCGCAGCACGGTCGACAGCGCCCCCGCCGTGCCCGCTCGCTTCGCCGACGGGTCGAGCTCTGCGAGGAGGCTGCGATCCTCGAAGGTGCGGTCGTAGTTGACCCCGACGGGCACGAACACGATGTCTCGTCCGGCCGGGTCGAACGCGCGCAGCAGGTAGTCGAGGATGCCGAGCTTCGGAGGCCGGAGGCGCCCGTCTCGCGAGAGGCCGCCCTCCGGGAAGACCGCCTGTGTGACGCCTGCCGCCGTCGCCATCCCGACGTAGCGCTCCAGCACCTTGCGGTACAGCGCGTCGCGCGAGTTGCGGCGGACGAAGTAGGCGCCCATCGCCCGGATCAGCGTCTGAAGCGGCCAGATGCGCGCCCACTCGCCGACCGCGTAGGAGAGCGCGGTCCGCTCGGCCGCGAGGTAGCCGATCAGGACGTAGTCCATGTTGGACCGGTGGTTCATGACGAACACCACGGTCGACTCCGGGGCAATCGCCGCGAGCCCCTCCTCGTCGGCGTAGCCCAGCCGCACGCGATAGAGCGAGCGCGCCACGTTCCTCGCGATCGCGTAGCCCACCCGGAAGTAGAGGTACGCGTTGAATGCCGGGACGATCTCCCGCGCGTAACGCTCCGCCCGCGCCATGGCCATCGCCCGCGGCATCTCGCCCTCGCGCGCGGCCGCCTCGGCCGCCTGCTGGACCTGCGGGTCGTAGAGCAGCCGGTCGATCAGGACCTCGCGCTTGGTCAGCTTGAAGGGCTGGATCCGGATCTTCAGGCGCGTGTTGAGCTCCTCGAGCACGCGGTTGACACGCCGGCGCAGGACCCATCGGACGCTCGGGACGAGCAGAAGATCCACGGCGGCCCACGCCGCGAGCAGCGCGAGGAGGAGCGCGAGCCACAGCGGGAGCGCGATCGTGGAGTGGATGGGGTCCTCTGGGCCGAAGCATAGGATGAGACCGATGCGGAAACGTCACGTCTTCGTGACCGGGGCCACGGGCTACCTCGGCCGGCGGGTCATCCCGGAGCTTCTCGCCCGGGGCCACGCCGTGCGCGCCCTCGCGCGGGAGGGTTCGGCATCGCGGCTGCCCGCGGGCTGCGAACCGGTCACCGGAGACGCGCTCGACGCCGCGACCTTCGCCGCGCGCGTCCCCACGTGCGACACGATGCTCCAGCTCGTCGGCGTCGCCCATCCCAGCCCCGCGAAGGCGAAGCTGTTCCGCACCGTCGACCTGGCGTCGCTGCGGGCTTCGGTCGAGGCGGCCGCGGCGCCGGGCGCGACCGTCGCGCACTTCGTCTACGTCAGCGTGGCGCACCCGGCGCCGGCGATGAAGGCGTACTGGCAGGCCCGCGCCGAGGGCGAGGAGATCCTACGCGCGAGCGGCATTCCCTCCACGATCCTGCGCCCTTGGTACGTGCTCGGGCCGGGACACCGGTGGCCCTACGCGCTGATCCCGTTCTATTGGGCGCTCGAGCGGCTCCCGCCCACACGCGAGGGCGCGAGGCGTCTCGGCCTCGTAACCCTTCCTCAGATGATCCGCGCGCTCGTCGCCGCGGTCGAGGCGGAGCCGCCGCCCGCGCCATCGCCGCGGATTCGGATCATCGAGGTGCCGGAGATCCGAGCGGCTTCGCTCTCGAGTCCGCTCAGCGCGTGACCGTTCGTGTCCCGATCATTCCGGGACACGCGAGTCGCGCGACGAACGTCTGGAAGTTGGATGGATCGGCCTCCTGGCCAACGGCCCACGCCTCGTTCGGCCCGACGGAGACCAACCCGGTCAGCTCGTTGATCGCGTCGCTCGCATTGGGGCTTCCGGTGATGACGTTCCAGGCGAAGCCGTCCCAGTGCTCGATCAGAGTCAGGATCTGCAGGCCGTTGTCCCAGAATCCGACGGCCCACGCGCTGCCGGACGCCACGCCCACCACGCTGAAGAGCTCGTTGTTCCTCTGACTGCGGTTGGGACTCTCGACGACGCTCCAGGCACTTCCGTCCCAGTGCAGGATCGACGTCTGGTTGACCTGGTCGACCCCGAAGATCTCGAGGTGGAAGCCGACCGCCCAGACGTTGTCCTTCGACGTGGCCTCGACCGACTGCAGCTGGTTGACGAGAGCGCCGATGTTGGGCGCCTCGACGTTGCTCCAGTGCTGGCCGTCCCAGTGCTTGATCAGGTTGACCTGAACGAAGTCCACGATGTCGAAGCCGACGGCCCAGACGTCGTCGGGCGCCACGACGTCGATCCCGGTGAGCCAGCCGCCGGACCCGTTGTCCGGCGTCGACATGTCGGTCCACTGGACGCCGTCCCAGTGCAGGATCAGGCTCTGGCTGTCGGAGAAGTTGGCCGTCTTGCCCACCGCCCAGACGTCTCCGGGTCCCGCCACGCCGACTCCGTAGAGCTCGTCGGTCGAGTCGCCGCCGCCGGGCATCGTGGGATTGGGGCTGTCCACGACGCTCCAGCTCGTGCCGCTCCACGTCTCGACGAGCGTCGTGCTCTGCGGGTCGAACGGATTGGCGCTCGCGGAGAAGCCGACGGCCCAGACGTTGCCCGCGCCCTTCGAGTCGACGGCGGTCAGGAGGTTGTTGGGCTGGGCGCCGTCGGGGGTCGTGACGATGTTCCAGCTCCCGCCGGTCCAGTGCTCGGCGAGGGTGTGCCGGCTGGTCCCGTCGAAGGAGCTGCCGACGGACCACAGGTCGCCCGAGGAGACGGCCGTGATCGCGCTGAGCACGCTGTCGCCGGAGGGGCGGTTCGCGCTCGGGAACGTGTTCCAGATCTGACAGAAGTGAGGCGAGTAGCCGAAGTGCGGCTGCTGGGCCGATGCGTTGGACGAAAGCGCCAGCACGGCAACGACGGCGAACACCGGGGAAATCCCTCGGAAGCGTTTCATCGTGAACTCCTTCGCTCGCGCCCGAGCGCGCCGAGAAGGGGGGAATTCTTCCGCCGGCCGCCGCGCGGCCCCGGATGTTTAAGCGAACCCTAATGCCCTCGAGGGCGAGCGCCGGCGATAGCATGCGCGCCATGAATCCGCAGGACGGCGGCGCCACGGAGTGGCGCAAGGGCGCGTACACGGTCTCCACGGATCCGGATCGCCTGGACCTCGCGGCGATCCACGGATACCTCCGCGAGTCGTATTGGGCCGCCGGGATTCCGCGCGAGAAGGTCGAGAAGGCGATCCGCCACTCACTCCCCTTCGGGCTCTACGAGGAGAACTCGCTCATCGGCTTCGCGCGGGTCATTACGGACTTTGCGACGTTCGCCTACGTCGCCGACGTCTTCGTCCTTCCGTCGCACCGCGGCCGAGGGCTCGGGGTCTGGCTGATGGAAGTCGTCCGCGCGCACCCCGACCTTCAGAAGCTGCGGCGATGGGTCCTCGCGACGCGCGACGCCCACGAGCTCTACCGCAAGACCGGTTTCACCGAGGTGGATCCGGGTCGATTCATGCAGGTTCTGGACCCGGACGTTTACCGATGAACGCCCCGCGGGACTGGTATGCCCGGTTCTTCGAGGGCCTCGCCGTCGACTTCTGGCGCGTCGTGGTCCCCGAGGCGGCGACGGCGGAGGAGGCGGCGTTCCTCTGGAAGCATCTCGCGCTCTCGGCGGGCGACCGTGTGCTCGACGTTCCCTGCGGACACGGGCGCCTGGCGCTGCCGCTCGCCGCGCGGGGCTGCGCGGTGACGGGCGTGGACCTCTCGCGCGAGTTCCTGCGGGCCGCCGAGGACGCGTCTCGCGGCGCAGGAGTCTCGGTCGCCTGGCGGCGCTCCGACATGCGCACGCTCCCGTGGCGCGGGAGCTTCGACGCGGCATTCTGCATGGGCAACAGCTTCGGGTACCTGGACGACGCGGGCAACGCGGCGTTCCTCGCGGCCGTGGCGCGCGCGCTCGTTCCCCGCGGCCGCTTCGTGCTGGACTTCGGTCAAGCGGCGGAGTCGATCTTCCCGCGGCTCGAGCCGCACCTCGAGGTCGAGATGGGCGGATTCCTCTTCGCCGAGGAGACCCGCTACGACGTCGCCTCCTCGCGCATCGAAAACGTCTACACGATCTCCCGGGGCCGCAAGTCCGAGAGAAAGCTCGCCTCGCAGCGCGTCTACCTGGCGAGCGACGTCTGGCGGCTGCTCGAAGAGGCGGGCTTCGAGGTCCTCGAGGCCTTCGGCTCCTCCGCCGGAGAGCCGTACGCGCTCGGCGCGCAGCGGCTGTTGACGGTCGCGCGAAAGAAATCCGCGGGGAGAAAGAAGACGCCGCGTCGCAGGAGATCGTCGTAGGGGCGAGCCGCCCCTACGCGTTTCGGGCTCGAAGCGAGGCCCGCACCAGCGAGACGGCGCTGATGGCGGCCCAGCTCCCCTCGAGCACGATGAGCCCGAGGTTGCGCGCCTCGACCGCGAAGTACGTCAGGATCAACGATCCCAGGAGGTTGAGGACGAGGTAAGCCGGCGCCTCGGGCCCGAGCTTTCCCGCTTGCTGCATCCCGAACGCCGCCAGGATCATGGCGGCCCCCAGGAGCGAGACGACCTGGCCGATCATGGGGCGCTCCGAGGGGCGCCGGCGAGCTTCTCGGCGAGCCGGTCCCGGTGCTTTTTCGGCGGCATCGTCAATCTCCTTCTCTTCATCCTTCGACTCCCGATGGGGACTCCTCCCCGGGGGCCTCCGGGTTCTGCGGCACGGGATAACAGCCGAGGACGAGCCGATAGGAACGTCCCCGGCCAGGCCGACTCGAGGCGGACATCGACCGGTCGGGCGAGGTGTGCCGCGCGATGACCTCGATCACGGCCTGCCGCAGCGCGTCGGCGAACGCCGTTCGCTGCTCCGGCGAGTCGAACCGGAACTGGGACTTCAGGGACAGCGTGCTCACGCGCTGGCCGCGGCCGCGCGCCTCCTTCTCGACCCGGGAGAGATCGAGGCGGACCTGCTCGGACAGGGCCAGAAGGTAGTCGACCGAGGCCGTGTCCGGGATCGCGCGCCAGTCGGGCGCGAGACCGCCCAGGATCGCCGGGGAGAGGACGTAGGAGCGAGCGGTCGCGACGTAACGCTGCTCGACCCAGTTGCGCTTGCGGTGCCTCCCGGCCGGCCTGAGGAAGCCGGCCCGGGCCAGCTCGCGTACGTGGTAATTCACCCGCTGCCGGGGCAGGCCCAGCCTTCGGGCGAGCTCCGTGGCGGAGACCGGTTCCTGGGCCATCCGGACCAGGCGCAGGCGCAGGGGATTCAGGAGCGCGCTCGCCCGACGGGCGCTGTCCACGCTCTCGAGGGCCGTTCGGGGCGCCTCGGAAGCCGCGGACGACATGACAATATTATTTGTCTAGACAGAAAAGATTGTCAATACGGCTGCCGCCTGCTACCAAACCGTTGGCAGCCGCGTATTTCCCGCCGTGCACCGCGCAATCCCGGGCTCACCGAAGCCGCATCGCTACAATCGGGCCATGCCCGACGCCGTCGTTTCGGGAGGGATCTAGTCCATGGCCCGTATCGGTCTGACCGGCGGCGGATTCTCCTCGCGCGCGGCGAAGGCCGAGCGCCCCCGCGGCGGGCGCCTGCGGCCCGACGAGGGCTCCGGCAACGATAAGGAGAAGGGCAAGAAGAAGTCCCTTCCCCTCTCGGTGCTCGCCCGGGACGCGGTCGAGCTGATCCGCGCCCGGAGGGGCCGGCTCGCCCTGGGCCTCGCCCTGATGGTCGTCAGCCGCCTGTGCGGGCTGGTCCTCCCGGGGGTCACCAAGATCCTCCTCGATGACGTCATCGGGAAGCACAAGAGCCAGCTCCTCGTGCCGATCGTGCTCGCGGCGGGCGCCGCGACGCTCATCCAGGGCATCGTGGGCTTCTCCCTCTCCCAGGTCCTCGGCAAGGCCGCCCAGCGCTCGATCACCGAGATGCGGCGGGCGGTCCAGGCGCACGTCGGCCGCCTCCAGGTCGCCTTCTTCGACCAGACGAAGACCGGCGTCCTGCTCTCGCGCGTGATGACGGACGCCGAGGGCATCCGCAACCTCGTCGGGACCGGGCTCGTCGAGCTCGCCGGCGGGATGCTGACGGCGATCTTCGCCCTGGCGATCCTCTTCTACTTCTCGGTCAAGCTCACGCTGATCGCCCTGGCGGTCCTGTCGCTGTTCGGCCTCGTCCTGCTCTACGCGTTCAAGACTCTGCGGCCGCTCTTCCGGGAGCGCTCCAAGATCAACGCCGAGGTCTCCGGGCGCCTGACCGAGTCGTTCTCGGGCGTGCGGGTCGTCAAGGCGTACCGCGCCGAGCGGCGCGAGGCCCTCGTCTTCACGGAGGGCGTCCACCGTCTCTTCCGCAACGTCGCGAGAACGATGACGGGCTTCTCGGCCGTCTCGGCCTTCTCGACGCTGCTCCTGGGCGTCGTGGGCGTCTCGATCATGTGGGTCGGGGCCCACGAGATCGAGGCCGGCCGCATGACGGTGGGCTCGTTCGTTTCGTTCACGCTGTATCTCGGGCTGCTGGTCGGGCCCGTCGTCCAGATCGTCTCGATCGGCAGCCAGGTCACGGAGGCCTTCGCCGGGCTCGAGCGGATCCGCGAGCTGCGCAACGAGCTTGCCGAGGACGCCGGGGACCGCGAGCGCGAGCCGCTGTCCCGCCTCGAGGGACAGGTCGAGTTCCGGGACGTCGTCTTCGAGTACGAGAAGGGCACGCCGGTCCTCCAGGGAGTCTCCTTCGCCGCCCGGCCCGACACCGCGACCGCGCTGGTGGGGCCGTCGGGGGCCGGCAAGAGCACGATCATCGGCCTGGTGGCGGCCTTCTACCGGCCGACGGCCGGCACGATCCTCGTCGACGGACGCGACCTCTCGAAGGTGCGCCTCTCCGACTATCGCTCCCAGATCGGCGTCGTCTTCCAGGACAACTTCCTCTTCGACGGCACCGTGTTCGAGAACATCGCGTATTCGCGGCCGGACGCGCGCCGCGAGGACGTCCTCCGGGCCGCCGCGATCGCGCACTGCGACGAGTTCGTCGAGAAGCTCCCGGAGAAGTACGACACGATCGTGGGAGAGCGCGGGGTCAAGCTCTCCGGCGGCCAGCGTCAGCGGGTCGCGATCGCGCGCGCCATCCTCGCCGACCCGCGCATCCTGATCCTGGACGAGGCGACCTCCTCGCTCGACAGCGAGAGCGAGGCGCTCATCCAGGAGGGCCTCGCGGAGCTGATGAAGGGGCGCACGACGTTCGTCATCGCGCACCGGCTTTCGACGATCCGCCGCGCCGACGCCATCCTGGTGGTTGAGGACGGCCGGATCGTGGAGCGGGGGCGGCACGAGGAACTTCTCGCGCGCGGCGGGCGCTATGCCGACCTCTACAACCGCCAGTACGGGCTCGAGAGCAACCTCTTCCTGAACCCCGGTGAGGCCGTCCGCGTCGAGGAAGACGAGAAGGTCCCCGTCGCCGCGGCCGACTCCGGCGCCGTGGGACGTCTGCCGCTCGTCGGCGGCGGCGGGGGAAGCGGGTAGAGACGAGAAGGGCGGCCGCGCGGGCCGCCCTTAAGCCGTCATCCCGAGGAGCGCAGCGAGGCGAGCGACGAGGGATCCCGTGACTGAACGCCGCTCTTGCCTTCGAGTCAGTCCCGCCGCCCCCCCATGAACCGGAGCATGAACAGGAACAGGTTGATGAAGTCGAGGTACAGCGAGAGCGCGCCGACGACTGCGTAGGCGCCGTACTGGCCCTCCGGCAGCTGCGCCGCCATGACCTTCAGCCGCTGCGAGTCCCAGGCCGTCAGGCCGGTGAACACGATGACCCCGACGATCGAGATCCCGAACTGGAGTCCCGGCGAGTGCCAGAAGAAGCCCACGACCGACGCCAGCACGACGCCGATCAGTCCCATGAAGGCGAACTGGCCGACCCCGGCGAGGCTGCGCTTGGTGGTCGTGCCGTAGAGCGCCAGCGCGCCGAACATGCCGGCCGTGACGAGGAAGGTCGTCGCGATCGAGGTCCCGCTGTAGGCGAGAAAGAGGAAGGAGAACAGCACGCCGTTCAGCGCGGAGTAGAGGAGAAACAGGCCCGAGGCCGCCGCCGGCGAGAGCTTGTGGACCCTCGCCGACAGGAAGAACACGAGGCCGAGCTGGCCGATGGCCAGGGCGAAGAAGAGGAACTTGTTCGTCGCGAGCCCCTGCACGATGGACGGCGAGCTCGCCACGGCCATCGCGATCGTGGCCGTCACGCCCAGCCCCACGCACATCCAGCCGTAGACCCGGCGCAGGAACGCGGTAGCCCTCTCGGCCGACAGCGCTCCGGCGGAGGTGAAGGCGGAAGACGGAGTCATTTGAAGGTTGTCCATGATTGCACTCCTCCCGAAGTGCAGGATTCTATCCGGGATGGAAACGTCCTGCAGAGGCTCCCGATTCCCCCGGGAAGCGGACGTCATCCCGAGCGCAGCGAGGGATCCCGGATTCGATTGCCATTGACGCAGAACGCACGGGATCGAAAGCGCCTCGCGCCGCGAGGCGTGGCCTACTGCCGGGGGTTTGCGTAACCGCCGTCCTTCGGACGGCGTTCCCTACTGACGGGGGTCTTCCTTTGGTGGTCGGGTCGGTGGTCGGCTCCGTCGCTCGCTGCCGCCACACTCCTCGGGAGGACGGCCCTGACCCGACTTCAATTCACCTTCAGCCGGAGCCTCTGGAGCGCCGCGAGGGCCATCGGGTCCCCGGGGTTCTCGCGCAGGGCCCCCTCGAACTCCGCGAGGGCCTCGGCGACCTGGCCGCGGGCGGCGCGCAGCCGGCCGAGGTTCAGGTAGGGAAAGTGGCGGGGATCGTAGCGCGGCGCGGTCTTCGCCTGCTCGAACCAGGGGATCGCCTCGTCCCACGCGCCCCGCTCCATCAGGTAGCAGCCGATGTCGTTGTAGGGATTGCCGAAGGTCGGGTCGGTGGCGATGGCCTTGCGGCACTCCTCGATGGCCTCGTCCAGCCGGCCCTCGAAGGAGTAGGCCCAGCCGCGAAACGTGTACGCCTCCGCGGTGGGCTCCGCCTCGAGCGAGAGCGTGAAGAGGCCGATCGCCTCCTCCAGCTCGCCGGCCAGCAGGCGGGCGGTGCCTTCGCGCCAGAGATCGAGCGCTCGATCGGATGCCATGGCTTTCCGATTATCCAATACAATCTCGCGACGGTGGCCTCCTGAGCGACGATCGAAAGTACCGGCATCGCGGTTATCAGGAATCCGACCGCGACTCCTCGGGCCGCCGTCCCTCCGGTCCTCGCCCTCCGCGCTCCGACGACGGAGCCCCCCGGGGACGCGGTATCGACCAGAACAAGGCCGTCGTCTTCCGCTGCAAGCACTGCGGCGAGCGCGTGCTCGACCTCGACTCGATCGGCATCGAAGCCGTCTGCCGCAAGTGCGGCGCGTCGCTCCACTCGTGCAGCCAGTGCGCGAACTTCGACACCTCGGCGCGATTCGAGTGCACCGAGCCGATCCCCGCGCGCATCGTCTCGAAGAAGGCGAAGAACGAGTGCACCTTCTTCGCGCCCGCGAAGACGTTCGACCTGACCGGCAGCCGCGGCGTCGCCACGCCCGACGACGCGCGGTCGGCCTTCGACGCGCTGTTCAAGAAGTGACGTTCGCGCCGTACGCGCGAACGTCATCCTGAGGCGCGTGAGCGCCGAAGGATCCCTTCACACGCGGAGCCGTCATCCTGAGGCGCGTGAGCGCCGAAGGATCCCGAACTCGATTGCCACGCTGGCAGAACGCTCCCGCCTTACAGCGGCCGTTCCGTTCAGTGACGGGATCCTTCGTCGCTCGCTACGCTCCGCTCCTCAGGATGACGGCATCTGGCGCGGCGGTCATCCCGAGCGCAGCGAGGGATCCCGTGCGTTCAGCGGCCGTTCCGTTCAGTGACGGCTCGACGCACGACCGCCCCGGCTTCCCCGCTCGCTGACGCTCCGCTCCTCAGGATGAACGGCATCTGGCGCGGCGGTCATCCCGAGCGCAGCGAGGGATCCCGTGCGTTCAGCCACCGTTCCGTTCAGTGACGGGATCCTTCGTCGCTCGCTGCGCTCCGCTCCTCAGGATGACGGCATCAACCTCTTCGCCTTCCGCAGCACCTCTCGCAGCATGCGCTGCGTGAGCTTGCCGGTGAAGGTGTTCTGCTGGCTGGGGTGATAGGTGCACACGATCCGGTCCTCCCCGACGCGGCAGACGGCGCCGTGGGCAAAACGCGGGCGCGGACGGGGGATCGAAGCGCCCTCCTCCGCGAGCACGCGCAGGCACGCGTCGAAGGCGAGCGCGCCGAGCGCGACGAAGACGCGCGGCCGCGACGAGGCCGACAGGACCGCCGCCTCGCGCGCGAGGTACTCGCGGCAATTGTCGAACTCCGATGGCGTCGGGCGGTTGTCCGGCGGCGCGCAGCGTACGGCGGCCGACAGGAGCATGCCGGAGAGCGCCAGGCCGTCGTCCCGCGAGACGGACGTCGGCTGGTTCGCCAGCCCGACGGCATGGAGCGCCGCGAAGAGGAAGTTCCCTGACTCGTCCCCGGTGAAGATGCGGCCCGTGCGGTTTCCGCCGTGCGCCGCCGGCGCGAGGCCGACCATCAGGATCCGCGCAGCGGGGTCGCCGAACGCCGGGACCGGACGCGCCCAGTAGCGCTGGCCCGCGAATCGCCGCGGCGGGTTCGCGGCGGCCTCCTCGCGCCAGGCCACGAGGCGCGGACAGCGGCGGCAGGAGACGACCTCGCGCTCGATGGAAGCGAGCCGCTCCGAAGCCGTATCCACTCCGTAGGGGCGGGGCTCGGTTGGCGCCGGCGAACCCGGCGCCTGTCGCGGCCTGCGGCCGCTCGGTGCGTCCCCGCCCGCTTCGACCGGGCGGGCGCGAGGGCCGCCCCTCCTAGTCGCGCCGATACGTCCCCATCGTCTTCGCCTGCGCGAGGACGTGGCCCTGCATCGCCTTCTCGACCTGCGCCTTGTCCGAGCCGGGCGGCAGTTTCAGCAGCGTGTCGAGTGCGGAGAGGCGGAACTTGTAGTGGTGAACGCCGTGCCCGCGCGGCGGCTGGGGGCCTCCCCAGCCGACGTCGCCGTAGTCGTTCTTGCCCTGGACGCCGCCCGTCTTCGGCTCGTCCCCGTTCGCGACGCCCTCCGGCAGCGCGGTGAGCGACGCGGGGATGTCGAAGTACACCCAGTGCACCCACGGCGTCGGGCGCGGCGCGTCGGCGTCGTCGCAGACGAGCGCGAAGCTCTTCGTTCCCGCGGGCGCGCCGGACCAGGAGAGCGCCGGCGAGGCGTCGGCGTGATCGCGCGCGTTCTTGTCGGGAATGGGCTTTCCTTCGGCGAAGGCGGAGCTCGAGAGCTTCATGGCGGGATCCTCCGGGTCGAGGCTACTTCTTGGCGGGCAGCGCCTTGGGCACTCCCATCGCGCGCCACCGCTTCTTGTTCTCCTCCCACTCCTTCTCGGCGCGCTTCCTGTTGACGGCGGCGGCCTCCGCGCGGCGATCGTCTTCGCTCAGAGTGGGTGCGGGTGGGGCGTCCTCGGTCGTCGTCTCGGGGGCGTTTTCGGCGGGCTTGGCGTCGTTGGCTTCGTTGGCGTCGTTCACGCGGCCATTTTAGCCGCGTCTTCGACGGCGCCCGCAAGTCACTGGATGATCAGGCTTCCGATCATCCCGTTGTGCTGCTCGGGGTCTCCGCCGCAGTCGTTCTGCGTGCAGAGGAAGGGGTACGTCCCGCGCTGGTAGTCCTTCGGCGTGAACCCGGTGATCTGGAAGTCGTGTCCGGGCGAGATGTTGTCGGTCGAGGGCAGGCCGAGGTCGCTCACGCCGGAGAAGCCGTGCTGCGGGTTCGGCGTCCCGGGCACGTCGACGTTGTGGAAGATGAGCGTGTACGTCACGCCGGCCTTGAGGATCAGCGGCGGCGAGACGGGACCGCCCGGGTCGAAGTTCCACGCGCGGACCGAGATCATCACCGTCTGCGGGCCGTCCGGAGGCGCCGGGTCCTCCGCGCCGACCACGAAGATGGGATCGGTCGTCGCGTTGTCGATGACCGCGGCATAGCTGAAGAGCGCGATGCCGCCGCCCGCCACGACGACGACCGCATTCTCCGTGGCCGTCGAGGAGGCGCCGACCGCGGCGAAGACGTCGTTGATCTGCGCGCCCGTGCGCGGCGCGAGCGGCGAGGGCAGCTGCGTCGAGCCGAGCAACGTCTGCCCGTCGTACACGAAGATCGTCGGCGTCGCCGGCGCGTCGCCGGGGTTGTACACGCCGACGTTGGTGCGGAAGCCGGCGCCCGCACCGCCGTTGCGGACGGAGGTCAGCGCGGTCGCCGGGAAGGCCGCGGCGAGCGGCAGGCCCGGCACGAACATGCCGACGGTCGGCATCGGCATCGTCGAGTAGAGCCGGCTGCTGACGACGAGCTGCCCCGGCGTCCCCGCGTGGCTGAGCTCGATCGCGCCGGCCGTGTTCGGCTCGGAGAAGAGCGAGACGCAGACGTCGTCGAAGGCCTTCGATTCGCGCGGGGCGAGGGTGAAGCTCTGCGTGGACGCGACGCAGGCGCCGATGAAGCAGCGGTAGTCCGCGGTCACTTCCAGCGACGCGGTGTAGGAGGTGTTGAACGCGCGGACGTCCGAG
>Ga0070690_100000017_pt1 | contig 77982 bp, 130 predicted proteins | sample KBSS33HmetaG_FD_64671 | JGI IMG/M metagenome (GOLD analysis project Ga0070690, IMG submission 64671) | Switchgrass rhizosphere microbial communities from Kellogg Biological Station, Michigan, USA - KBS S3-3H metaG | ecosystem: Host-associated > Plants > Roots > Rhizosphere ... | reverse complement strand
GCCAGTGCCTACACAAGCATGGCGACCGGCACGCTGTTCGCGCAGATCATGGTAGTCATCACGCTACGGCTGGCTATGGCGCTCGGTGTTGTTTCGGGCGGAATCGCCGGCGCGATCCTGAGCCTGTCGATATTGCTGCTCGCTCGGAAGATGCCTGGCATCCTGTCTTCACGGTTTGGTCAATCTAGCGGTACTAGTCGCACGGCAAAGGCTGCTGCGGTCGTTGTACGGCGTGTGGTAGCGCGCATCTGATGTGGTGGATCGTCGGCGCGCTCACGGCGTTCCTGCTGGTCATGTCACCGATCATGGGCTATCTGAGTTCGCCGTGGGCTGCGTTTTGGCTCAAAGGCGCTAACGCGGTACCGCCACCCGTTGTGGTCGATCAGGGGCAACCGGCTGTAGACGTAAGCAACCTGGCTCCTATCCAGGGTGTGGTGAGTGACGCTCAGCGCTACCAGCTAGCGCGTATGGCGGGCTTCGGCGGCGACGACGCCATCCTAGCGGTGGCTATCAGCATTGCCGAGAACGGCTCGGGCAACCCGGCGGCACTAAGCGGTGAGAACTTCGACAAGAGCCGCGACCTGGGGTTGTGGCAGATCAACTCGGGATGGTGGCCGCAGTTCGGAGGGCATGCGGCGTTGATTGATCCGTGGCGCAACGTCCAAGCCGCCTATTACATCAAGGGGCGTCAGGGGTGGTGTGCCTGGTCAACGTATCTGGCAAGCTGCGGCGCGGGTCACACAGGCTCGTACGCGGCGTTCTTGGGACGGGCTAGGGCGGCATCGCAAGTGCAGCCGTCGCCGGGGGAGGCATGAGTATCGGCCACTTTATCTTGATTGCGGAGTGTGCGGCCATCGGCATGAGCGTGGCGATCATCGTTCACGCGCTGTTCCCCTACTGAGGTAGCGCAACATGTTAGACCCGATCACTGGTCTGCTGACCAACATCTACGACGCCATGAAGGGCAACTTCTGGCTGGCTCTCATGGTCATCGCCATTGCGTTCGTCGGCTACAAGTGGATCACGGACGATCATCAGGGCGCGACCCGTAGCGCGCGCTGGGTTCTGATCGGCGGCGCGGTTGTCCTGGGCGCACCACGGATTGCGGCGGCGATTCAGGGTGCCATCCACTAGTCAGGACGAGCGGCCAGCGCTCGTCATCATTCCCACGGAGCTAGAGCGGCAGGATGCGGCTCGTGATATCGGGCTGGTCTTGTTCGCTCTGCTTGGCGCGTACTGGATCAGCGACAGTTACGGCATACCGTGGCAGTGGTTCGCGGTGGTCATGGTGCCGCTAGCCGTTGAAGTCTTGACGGGCGAGCCAGCCGGTGATGTGGGATTCATTGGCAGCATCGCCACGACGCTACGGGCGCGGCTGGGCCAGCGGCGCGCTCATGAGTGGGTGGTGGTATCGGCGCGCTTCTGGCGGCTGGTCTACTGGCCCGTATGGAGGGATACGTGCCTCTCGCGCTCGAACTCAGCCCTACGACGAACGATCCTATGTCTTCGTTCGATCAGCGGCACGATCAGATGCGGGCGTTGGCCCGCGTTCTCATGGGGCTGGGGCACCAGACTCAACTCGTTAGTCAGGCGCGGGCGGTAGAGCATTCGATCTACGATTGGAAGAACCCGCCGACGATTCAGCGACGTTGGTACGCGGTCGCGCCGGGCTACACGCAGGGTGAAGTTGAGCTACTGAGGGAGTCACTGGCGGGCATCGGGCTAACCTGCTCGGATCCATTCACAGCCCCGGACGCGGTGCGCTACAAGACGCTCCGGCGAACGGTCGCACAGGACGAGCGTGGCGAGTGGTGCTCAACGCTGGTCGTACGGCGTTGGCCGCGAGAGGCGGCACCGGGCTGGCTCGGGCAGGCACTTGGCGCTGACGAAGTGGTAGACATCGGCGTCCACATCAGCCCGCAGGAGCCGCAGCGGTTCGCCCGTTACCTGCGCAAGCAAGCGGCCTGGCAGAACGACGCTAACGAGAACAAGCCCGACGCGGCGAATGACCTGGGCGCTCGTGACGCCGAGAGCGTGCGGCGCAACCTGATCGCCGGGACGGACAGACCGGCCAAGGTAGCCGTAGCGCTCACTGTAAGGGCCAAGGAGCGGGCTGAAGCCGTTGAGCGCACCAAGGCGGTAGCCTACAGGCTAGGGCTGTCTCTGGCCGACGTGCGAGAGGCTCAGTTCGAGCAAGACTCGGGGCTACAGGCGACCGGGCTGACCGGCAAGATGGATCTACTTGGCGCGTGGCGTACGCTGGACTGCACAAGCGTGGCGAGTACCGGGATCTTCCAGCCGACCACGGTGAACCACAAGGGTGGCGCGCCCATCGGCACGTCGAACGGCATGCTCGTGAAGCTCGATCCGTTTGACGAGAGCCTGCGTAGCTTTAGCGGGCTGGTCACCGGTTCGGTAGGCAGTGGCAAGAGCTTTCTACTCAAGCTACTTATGCTCGGGTTGCTGGGCGTTGAGACGCACGTAGTGGAGCAGTCGGACTCAGAGTACGGCGGCATTCCAGGCGTCACCGTCCACAGGATCCAGGGCAACACCGAATCAGAACGAGCGGGATGGCTGAAGGAGTTCGTTACCAACTTTTGGGACATGGCTCGGCGCAACCCACGGCCCAGGCTGCTAGTGCTTGATGAGCTATGGTCACTGATCCGCCGGCCAGAGCTAGCCGAGTTCATCGAAGAGATGGCACGGCGTGGTCGCAAGTTCTACCTGGCGTTGTGGATTGCTACGCAGCAGGCTGAAGAGCTACTGCGCGATGCCAAGGCGGTCTACGACAACGCACCGATCAGGATCTTCCTACAACAAGAAGACCGCGACCTGGGCGGGCTAGCGGTAGCTACCAAGCTGAGTCAGCCGGCCCGACAGTTTCTACGCGGTGCCGGTCGCGGGCAGGCGTTGATCTACGTCAACGGCATGTGGGTGCCGGTAAACGTCCAAGCAGACCCGTCTCAGTACGTATTGATCAATACAGATCCAAGGGAGCGCTTGGCAGCATGAGGAAAGCGTGCTATCGTGCGTTACATGGTTTGGTTGATACTCAAGCTAGGTGTGCTAGTCGGGGCGGTACTCGTCCTGGGCTGGCTGGCTGCTGCCGTGGTTGCGGCAGTGCTGCTGGTCGGCGTGCTGGCGTACAGTGTTGATACCGTCGTGGGCGACTGATCTACTCAACGTAGATCCCGATCCCGAGTCGCTGCTACTCATCTCTATGGTGGCAGCAGGGCTTATCGTCGGCATGCTTGGCAGGAAGAAAGCCGACCCGAAAACCGGCCAGAAAACCGACCAGAAAAGACCTACGAACACCCCGCTATTGTCTCGGCTGTGGTGGACGATCAAGCCGCCCCGCGACCTGATGAAGATAGACGGCGTAGAGATCAACCGCGACCGCAAGCCGCACTGTCTCTGGCTAGGGCCAACGGGTGCAGGCAAGAGCACGGCGGTAGCCACGATTCGCTGTGACGGCTCACGGCCCATGCTGATCGTGACACCCGACCTGTCCGACCCGCTGCGAGCGCAGGCGGACTTTATCTGGACGGCGTGCGTATCGCCACCGGTGGACTTCCTGATTGGCTCACCCACTGAAGTAGCAGAGATGCTGACGGAGGTGTTTCCATCAGGCGGTACGGGCGCGTGGAAGATGGCGGCTCGGCGGGCCACGGCTCAGGTGATCCTGGCAATGGACATGACCGGCCAGCCGCGTTCCATGCAGACGATAGGCGAGCTACTACAAGACGCGGTAGCACAGAACGCATCCCTGAAGCGGGCGTGCGAAGGTTGGGTAGAGCGGTTCCTATCCACGGCGTTGCAGTTCGGCCACTCGATTGAGGCTGGCGGTACGGACGTAGCCGAGTTGCTACGCCAGGGCAAGACGGTGGTGCTAGACAACGACTCGTGGAAGCATCCGGGCCTGGTCGGTGACATCGTGGCGCTCGGGTTAGCGGAAGCTCGCCGGTGTGCCGACGTAGTGCCTGGCGGGTTCAGGCTGGTCTTTGAGGAAGCGGGCCAGTTGGATGACCGTATCGCACTAGCCGATCCTTTCTTCCGTGCTGGCCGCAGACGGTTCATCACGGTAGACGCCTTGACGCAAGCCGAGTCTGACCTGAACGATGCGATCCTCTCGAACTCTGCTACTAGGATCTATTTCGCACCCGAGACAGGCAAGCTACAGAAGCTCGCAGCCGACCGGCTGAAGATCCACGAAGACAAGCTAGACCCAGGCTCTATGCCCGACTTCTCGGCTTGGCTGAGCCACGGCAAAGTACGTAAGCTTGTCAAGTTCCCGAAGCCCAAGAAAGTACGTTCCTCTGTCACGGATGGAGTGCGGTTTGAGATTGCAGAGGAAGTTACAGAGGAAGTTCGGTACGAGATCGTGCAGGTTCCACGGTGGAAGGGCACGGGTGATGCTGAGCCGGTTCACTATGACGAGAAGCCGATGCTACCGCCACCAAGTGGGACGATTCCGGAGATAGCGAACAACCTGTACGTTGAGGGATCGTGTGAGCGTTGGGCTGGTAGTCATGACAAGGACGGCTATGGTCGGGTGTGGCTGGATGGAGGCTGGCAGTCGGTTCATCGGCTGAGGTGGGAGTTAGCGTATGGGCCTATTGGACGAAACCCGGATGGGACGAAGATCACGGTAGACCACATCGCTGGTATCTGCTTCCACAAGGATTGTTCGAAGCTGACCCATCTACGCTTGCTGACTCGTGAGAAGAACTCTTCGGCTAGCTGGGCCGTGAACTCTAATCGTCGCCGGGGGTCAGGGGGGAGAAAGGCGAAAGTTGGGTGAGGCCCGCCGTGAGCACTTCGGGCAGATGTTCCAGCCGACGGATGGCAAGCCAGTGAAGATCGTGGCCCAGGCGTACCGTGGCGACAGCCCGCAGTAAGCGGTTGTGTAGGCCGAACCCATATCTGCGGTCGGCAGGATGTGCAACGTGTTGGTTCGGTCGTGGTGCTTCGCGTATCTCATGCCTGGCACTTGCATTCGGTTCCGCATTCGTCAGGATGGCGGTGGTTTGGTTGATCTTCTCATCTAGGCAGCGAGCTATCTATAGCTTCAAGCAGCAACGCGTTCTCAGCCCGCAGCCGCTCGTTCTCGGCGCGCAGGGCATCACATGCGTGGTCGGTGTCGATCCGCATATCGCGCTCGGTCTGTAGCTCCAGGGCTAGCTTCCTAAGCGTAGCTGCCATATCGGTTACTTGCAGTTCGCCTTCTGGCAAGACGCACCGATAGCAACCGTTGATGCGTATGTGATCGTGGCTCATGGCATGGCTTCCTGCACCCAACCCAGCGCTCGAAGACGAGCGGCGAGAGCTTCGTCCGTTGCTGGAATCGCTAACGTGGTTGTGAATGCTGCCGGGTTAGGCGGCTCGTCACTATCAAATATGTAGACGCCTTTCATGCTCGTCACGTGTCCATCGGGACTAATCTGGACGTACCACCCGTCTAGGTCGTTCATGGCATTCCTTCTGTCGGTAGATCCTGGGTTGACTCCAGCCCGCATTGCGGGCAGATCGGTTGGCCTGGGCGTATCACCGGCGAGACTGCGTACGGCCACCGTAGCTGAACTCGGCGTACGTGGTCTGCGGTATCGGAATCTAGCTCAGCCGACCACCACGCCTTGCAGGGGCGACACCAATAGCCGAAGCTCATGGCTCTAGAGCCTCACCGATACGAGCGTTTAGGTCATTCCACTTCTCACGCCAGGAGTGCTGATTATCCCAGTCTTCGGCTGTACTAACTTGGCCTTCGGCTGGGCCGGGGTAGTCTGGAAACTGGTGGCGCTCTGCAAGCAATGCCCTGAGTTCATCGTTCGCCTGCTTCAGGTCTTCAATCTCGCTGCGCAAGGCGTTGCGCTGGGCTATGGCCCTGTCGTAATACTCTCTAGCTACGCTAGTAATCATGAGTTCTTACCTGGCACCGGGTGTTTCATGCATCTTCCCAGCAGAGGCAGCAGTTGTGCGGCGCGTCGAGATTGCCACCCCAGCCCACGACTCGCTTGCCGTTCCACTCGGGCATGTTTGGACAGTTCTCGGGCAGGCAGCACGGCTCGTCCATGCTGTGACCGCTGCTCGATACATTGCAGCGCAGCTTGACCTGAGCGTCTCTATAGACGAACGCGCACCGGTCTTCGCCATCGTTAGGTAGCTTGAATGGATGCAACGTAACCGAGATACTCATCGGTTCTTACCTGGCACCGGGTGTTTCATGAAGGGATCACGCACACCCCGTCTCCAGCCTCTCGCTGGGCACCATGCCCGGTCTGCCAGGTAAGTCCACTCACAGCGCACGTCTCCAGACGTGTCCGTCTAACGGCTTCCAGAATGCCTGGCCTGGATTTGCCAGGGCCAGGTCTAGCTCTATGTCGTTCCCGGTCGTACTGCCGAAGCGCATGGCTTGATTGAGCGATTCGCCGGGTATGGTGGCTACAGCGGCTTTCCATGATCGTGCGGCCACCACGTAGCGTACCTGCTGCCCGCCATTAGGTGCTGGCGGGCAGTCACTTCGCCTGCTTGTCCAGGCGTAGACCTTGATCACTCTAGCCCCCAGGACCAAGCCCAGTGGTCACGGTGGATGGGCGCGCCGTCGTCGTCCATCCGTGTCATCGTCTCGTCAAACTCGCGTTCGGCTTCGGCCCACTCGCGGTCCATCTTCCAGTCTTCGTACGCCCAGTCGATGCCGTCATCGAAGAAGCGGGCTGCGGTACGCATCCACGCCGGCTCTTGCGAAGCAATGGCAACGATCAGACCCGGTAGTACCGCGTCTTCGAGTTGGTCGCTGTAGTCGTTCAGTCCTTCGAGCACTATAGCGGTGTTGTTCATACTTGCTACCGTACACCCGCTGGCTTGGTCTGTCAACAACTAGTTTTGGATCTTGCCGGCGCGCAGGTTATCCATCGCCTGAACCATTCCTAACGGCGTGCCCCATACAGACGGTAGCGTGAGATGTGCGTGGGTGGTCGTATGCGGGCACTCACGCGGCGAGAGCTTAGATGGGCACCAGGGGTTCGGCCCATCCGTACACGGCATCGGGCCTGACTTGTCCATGCTGGCCCAACCACAGCGGGCGCACCTGTACGTCGTCCACCAGCCCCTATCGGACAGTGCTTTCCAATCGTGGTTCATGACTTGATCTTGCCGGCGACCCACTCGGCCCGCAGCCGCTCAACGGTGTCGCGGTCAGGACCACGAGCCGTGAAGCCCTGCCCGTTGGAAAACTCTCCCTGCTCGATGTCTACCTGCTCGTCCGGCCACGGATTTATTGGGTATGACCACGTGATCTGATTGCGAATGGTCATGTCGGGCCACATCCATACGGTAGACGCCCACTCGATGTGGCCCGGCTCGGGCATTTCTTCGAGCAGCGGGATTCGCTCGACCTGTAACTCGTCACGGAAGTCTTGGCGACGTGCAGCGTTCTCGCGTTCGCATAGCGCGTCAGCTAGCTCTTCCGTGGCACACGCACACTCAACGCTGTAGTCGCTATATGTTCCGCTCGTGAGCAACCATACTTCTTTCATCGGATACCCCATATTGCTTCAGGCGCGTGGTTGTTCGGGTTCAGCGACAGGTCGGCACTCACCGGCTGGCTGAGCATCCAGAACGCCCACGCGGCTATTGCTACGATGACCAGCATGACGTATAGGCCGCGCGTCACCAGTCCCACTCCAGCGGGTCAGGCTCGTCTTCCTCTGCGTCGTTGCACGCCACGCTGCACAGCGGGTACGGGCTAGGCGGCTCTTCGCCACCCTCAAGGATTGCCAGCCACTCGGGCGAGTACGACTCCAGGCATGTCGGACAGTAGTCTTCCGTCCAGCCTTCGTCTTGGTTGTACGGCGCGTTAGGGTCGTTCGCCGCGCCGGGCGGGTAGCTCCAGCCAAAGATGTTGCTCATGCGTGCCGCCCGCAGAACTTGGTGCCAGGCTTCGCCTTGGCTGTGCAGGGAGTCGGCCACATCGCGCCGCCCCGGCCCTTCTGGTAAGAGAGGGAAGAGCAGATCCGTGGTGCCATGTGGGTGTACAGTCGGCCAGACGGGTGTGACTGCTGCTCGGTCTTGCAGACCGGGCACTTGCCGGACTTGACCTGGGTGCGACTGCCTGTGCAGATCGTGTTCTTCATACTTCGTACCTTACACCCGTTCGCCTGATCTGTCAACAAGCAATCTAGCAGTGCCGGCATTACGCCGGCTGCTGCTCGAACCACAACATGTGCTGGGTGTCTTTGAGCCACAGTGACTCAAAGAAGTTCATAACGGTCTTCTGCTGGTAGTAACCGCAGGAGCACTCGACTCGGATGATCGGCGTGCGGTCAACAGCTGTCTTGCTGACTACCTTGTGTTCCATACCGTCACCTTACACCCGCCACGCTTGACGTGTCAACAACTAATCGTGAACACTCACCATGATCGCCGGCTTGCACGGAAAGCGGCCACTGCTGCAAGCCTGGTGCTCGTCAAACCACGCGGCGAGCGACTTGGTAAACGTCTTCGGCTGCGGTACCACCCACGGCTTAGCGTCTTCGATCCGCTCAACACGTTCGCCTAGCCCAATGCTGAACATATCGCCACAGGCGCAGAGCAGTTGGAGTGCGTCAGTCATGGATAGTCGTACGCCTTGCCGGGGTCTTCGTTGAACGTGATTGGCACGTCGGCATACTCAAGGATGCGAGCAGCCGCGAGAAGTAGCTCTGCGATGCCTGTAGCCTGGTCGGGGCGGATCTGTAGCTCAACGCTCACGTCTGCGACCATCACGCGCAGGCACACGCCTGGGCACTTCGGGTCAGGCGCGTAGCTCACCATGATCATGGCGTGCTCGCCCAGCACGCTCGGTACGCCGTGGGGGTTGAGCGACGTATCGGCGTGGGTGTACGCGCCAACGGCCATGTGCGTAGCCTTGGCTTCCATCAGTCCCACCATTCCCTCATGTGCTTCAGCTTGTCCATGAGCATCGCCATGTCCTGAGCCTCTAGCTGATTGATGAACCTGGCCCAGCGTGCCCCCCGATCCGGGTAGCGGGCGTCTGCGATCTCGTAATACGACTCGTCCATCAGCCGCGTGAGTAGCGTTTCGCAGATGAGCATGTCGCGGCAGACGCGCTCGGAGTTCATCAGGTGACCGTTCTTCTGGATGGTCTGCCGCGTACGACCGATCTGGAAGCGCATGAGCACGCCTAGAGCGGTCCAGTCGAAGTCGTAGGTACCCCAGTACGCCCTGACTACTGCGATGCTCCTGCGCACGTTGTACGGTGCGCTGCGTAGCTCCCTGGTGATGGTTTCCCACTTCCAACCCACGCCCCAGCGCAGCCGTTCCCATCGCGTAGGCTCGGGCAGATTAGCCAGGTAGTCCTGAAAGTCAACCCAAGCGGTCATCGCCAGCGGATCCTGTCAAGGTCACACGTAATTGATTCCATCAGCCACTTCCACCAGATTCGAAAGGCCAGCACTAGTACCGGCAGGAAGGCAATCGCAGAGAGAAACAGGAACAGCGCAAGGATGCCTTGCTCTTGCGCTGTCATGACTCCAGTTCCTCCAGGCACTCCGCGCAGACGCCCTTCGGATCGTAGCCTTCGATGATCTTGGTGGCCGGCTCACCACAGAAGGCGCACTTTCTGGTGGCCGGCTCACCACAGAAGGCGCACTTTCTCTTAGGCGGGCAGATCTGGTCGAATGCCCACAGATCGAGCTTGCTGGTCATGATTGGATTCCCCTTAGCCCTGCGCGGCCTTGATGGCCGCATTGCGGATGTCCAGCCACTCGGTGCGTAGTAGGCTCGCCAGGGCTACCTGATGGCCGGTCACGGTGTAGGTCTTGCCAGCGGTAACTGAGTCGATGTATCGCCCGATGATTACGGTGTAGCCGCCGAGAGCCTTTAGCTCTTCGATGGTCGGCTGGCCGCTCATGAACTGGGCGACTGCCTTGATTACGTCAGCCTTTGCCGACTGGTACTGCTCGCTCGTGCGGGCGACGGTGGTCTGCTGGGCAATGACATTGCCGATGTTGTGGGTGGCTTCGTAGCGAGCGGCGTCTCGGCGGGCTTCTTCGTTCTCGCGGAGGATGACCCAGGCTGGCTTGCGATTGGAGCGGAAGTTGTTCATACCTAGTACCTTACAGCCACTCGGCTAAGGTGTCAATACTTTTTCAAGAATCCGATGGACGGTGCCGGCATCTCGCGCCACGTTGTCCACGACCATCGCTCGTACGGGAAGGCCACCACGAGGCATGCGCAGCAACACCGTCTCGCCGGGCATTACCAGCGGCACGTCGGGATCGTAGAAACCAGTGATGCGGTAGTGCGTTGCGCCGGGCCGCTGCTTCAAGTAGTCACCGAACATGCGGTAGAGATCCGCTTCCTGCTTCTTGATGTATTCGAGCGCCGATTCGCCAGGTAGCCAGCCCTGCTCGGGTGGCGTGAAGAACGTACGGTTCGGCTCGGGCAGCGCAATCGTCTTGCTCGGCAGCACCAGGCTCGGCACTGCCACGGCGGCTGCGGTGATCCCTAGTCCCTTGAGGAATGATCTGCGATCCATTGTCTCTCCCTTCGGTGGAGCCGGGAAAGGGTCGCACTTTCCGTCCCGATCCGCAACCGGGAAGGCCCGCTCCCCGGTGCGTTCGGTCGATCTACTCGGCCCCTAGTTGTGAAGGCTATGAGCCTTCGGGTTGCCGCACAGACCGCATAGGCTCTTGGCGTCTTTGCCCTGGCGGGTGAGGAATTCGGCGTCTGTCTTCGCCATGTTGATTGCGGTGTGCGGATGGTACGGTCGGCAGGTAGAGCAGAAGTCGCTGGTTTTGCTGGCTCGCTGGTCGCACGGTCGGTCAAGGAAGGTGCCCCGGCAGATCTTCTTGTCAGCCTGCTTGGCGGCTGCGGCCTGCTCGCGGGCGACGGCCTTCTCGGCTCGCTTGGCGGCTGCTTGCTGGTAGCCGGCGACTGTCGCTGCGGCCTTCGCCAGCCGGCGAGCTTCGCGGTCCGGGAAGCAGATTGGGCAGAGGGTTTCGATGTTGCCGTAGTGTTCGCCATTGGTGTCGGAATGCTGGTTCTCGTAGCCCGCTGCGTCGAAGCAGCCCTGGCACATGGCCCGGTTCGCTGTCTCGTCCTGGCGGCTGGCCCATGAGAGCTTTCCGCAGAACTGACAAGCCTTGGTGCCGCGATTGTTGAGGCCGAATCGGGTGGAGTTGTTCATACCCGTAGCTTACTACCACCCGATACGCCTGTCAATACTGTTTCAAGGCGAGTTTCTAGATTGCCGGCGTTTCCAGATGATCACCAGTTCGGCGATGAAGTGGTAGGTGAACGACCCCAAGGAGTAGAACACCAACCCCAAGATCAGGCCGAGTGGCGAGATAAGGATGAATGGCGTTGTGATCCACTGCCACAGGTTGCTCATGCCAACTCTCCCGGCAGCCGGGAAGATAGGCTGGCTTCGTATTCCGCTTCCGAGACACGGCGCGATACTCGGCTATCCCGGAACGGATGCCCGACGTGGAAGTGCTCAGGAAGCCTGGTCGAAGTGCAGGTAAACACGTGCATGCCGTCGAAGCAGTGCAGCAGAGCTACCTTGTAGGTCGGGTACATGCGCTTGCGGTTCTTCTTGAAGTACGGGCAATACGGATACGGCGTCAGCATGAGTCGGCCTTGATCCCCAGCCGGTCCATCTGCCGCAGTAAGGCTTCGATCCGCTCGTACTGGTTGTAGTTGTCGTTCCAGAGACTTGCGCAGTGGGTACATGTGGTCATCCACGTCATGCCGTCTTCGTAGGCTTGGATCACATCCAGCATGCGGCGCACGTCGCACGGCGCGGTCATGCCGCACTCGTAACAGAAGTCAAGCGGTCGTGAGTGAATGGCGACCAGTCGATCTCTGGCTGCTCGCATGCTCATGGACCGCTCGTTGTGCTTCTCGATGGCGTCTTGTAGATCGTCTACGGCTTTGGTCATTGTCTCTCCCTTGAAGTGCCGGGGGTTGCACCACCCCCGGCCAGTCTTTGCCCTTCGTGTACGACCTGGCCGGGGTCAATCGGCCAGCACTACCTCCCGGTTGAGGCGTAGCCACTCAAGCCACGCCTTGAATAGAGTCGGCCATCGGTCGGTGACGAGCAGGCACGCGGCGCACATGATCTGGAAGCCACCGTGCTCTACGTCTTCGATGCGTAGTTTGCGCCGGTGCCTGCACATGCCTACGCTACCTTCCGGCGCAGATGGCGAGCGCGCTCGATGCGGCTTTTGTGGGCGTAGCCATCAGGCGTGGGGCAGGGCTGCAAGGGCTGTGCGCCGCACGTCTTGCAGTCGGTGAGCATCGCTCGCTCCGTAGCACCAGTCCGTTGTTTCTTGAGGGCTGCCGGACTGGCGATTGTGGTGAGCCGGGTCTTCATCCGCTGCCTGTCTTCGGGCGAGTAGGACTTGATAATCCACGCACCCAGCTTGTTGGCGTCGGCCAGGTTGGAGTCGTGGATCGCCATGAACGCCCGACCGCTGGCTGAAGCGGCGTCGCAACGTTCTGCCACCCTGACGGCCCTGGCGCGCTGTTCGTATTGGGCATAGCCGCCACGCTTCAGGCGCGTCATGAGCCGCTTGTGGTTGAACTGTGGATGGCTGGCGAATCGCTCCAAGAACATGGCCGCGCCCTTCAGCGTGGATCCGTTGAGCGCTACCGCGTTGTTGCCGAAGGCTTCCACAAGGAAGGCCAGCACTAGCCGCAGCATCCGAAGGTCGTACTTGTTCACGATGGTCTGTACGGATTCTACGGCGTGGATACCGTGGCCCTTGGTGCTCACCACAACCTTCAGGTCGTACTCGGCCAGCACTGCGGCAATGGCATGCGCGTCGGGATCGTTGGCCCGGAGTGCAGCCAGGAAGCGGTCTACGGGTCGCTGCTTCAGGTAGTCACCGAACATGCGGTACAGGTCGGCTTCCTGCTCGATGGTCAGGTCGGCGTAGACGTAGGCGTCCAGTGTGGTCAGACCGTTGGCGATTGCCGCCGTGACCCGGTGGTTGCCGTCGATCAAGGCTAGCGAGCCGTCGTCGCGCAAGCTCACGTAGATAGTGCCGATAGCGTTGGCGTTGAAGTTCTCGGTCAGGTACTTGACGCGGGTCGGGTTGAGTGCTCGGGCGTAGCCGCCTTGAGACTCAAAGTCCACGAACATGTCGCTGATCGGCAGATCCTTGTACAGCGCAGCCCCGTCACCCGGATCGGGTCGTTTCTCGGGTCGCTTGCGAAAAGCTACTACCATTCGTACCCCCTGTACGTTGTGCTCTAGCCATCCTAGAGCATGGTCGAATACCTGTCAATAGACTTTCATGCCATAGGCTCTCCTTTACTTTGGTTTCCAAGTGTGGAAGACGGCGCAAGTGTTGCACACGCCGGTCTTGCCCAGCTTGCCGAAGTTCGCGCCCGCCACGCCAAGGCAACACGGACAGCGCACCACGAGAACCGGCGGGGTTACCGCCGGCTCTGTGTCGAATAAGCCCTGTTGGTTCACGCTACACCGATTGCCTTGGCGACGATGAAGCCCATGAGCAGAGTGATGGCGACCCTGGCGAGGAACGTGAACGCGCCACCCAGCACCGTTACCGAGAACGATTCTCCTTCCTTTGCGGGTGCGGTATGCGATGTGAACCAGCCGATGAGCAGCGATAGGCCGATGATGTTGCCCGTCGGCGGCACTGGTATGCCGGAGATGGGGGTGAGGAACCACCCCCATAACTGGGCGATCACGAATGCGCTGAGCAGTGCTGCGACAATTACCCAGCCAACGATCAGAACGGTAGCACCGATTACCCTTTCCATCTATCGGGCCGAACTCAGAAGTGCCGACCACTTCTTTTCCAGATCAAGGCGTGTGTCCTGATGGGTGATGCTGCGAGCCGCAGCCGTGCCGCCCTGAATCACGTCCCACAGGTTGGTCGGGTCGCCATCGGATCCGGTGTCGCCACCACGAGCCGCCATTGCGATGCCCGTCGCGGCTTCAAATTTGCCGAAGCCCTTGCCAGCGAGCCACTTCTCGACTTCCGCCGGTGTGTTGGCGATCTTGGTTTCCTTCGCCTTGCGGATGGCGTTGATGATCGGTTGAGGCGATGAATCGCTCAGCGCTGCGAGTGCTGGCGTAGCCTCTTCGATGAACCGATCAGGCGCGGATGACGTGTGACGGATGCGAAGCTCTTCGACTTCCGCCGCACCCCAAATGATGCGGTTGGCGCAGACGTAGGAGTACAGGAAGGTGCTCAGCCCGAAGGTTGCCTTGCCAACTTCCGAGTTCCACGTGTAGAAGCCCCGGAAGTAAGCCTGATCGTCAATCAGGATCGGGTTGCGTTCGTCCACTAGGAAGATGAAGATGTCGCGGTCGCTCGCGTAGAGCGTGGTCGAACGCTTGTCAACGGTAAACCCGTCGTTGGTGCGCGAGCCGTCAGCCGTCTTGAACGGCGTGGGCACTGACCAGCGGTTGTCGTCGTTCATGCGTCGCACGGCGTCCACGATCTGCTGATCCCAAATGCGACCGTAGGTTGGTCCGGTGAAGGCTCGTGCTTCACCAACGGCCTGGCCGTCTTCGCCATAGGTATACAGGAGTTTCGCTTCCTCACGCCCGGCGTCGTTGAACTTCAGCCCATACTCGATGTTGACTTCCGCCAACGCGGCAGGCAGTTTGCGCATGTAAGCAGCCGGAGCGCCGACAGCACTGGCGAGTTGCCCGAAGCTCCAATGGGTGAAGTTCACGGCGGCACCGTTGTGGCCGCTCAGGAACAACCTGTTGTTGGTGCTGTCGTGGCCCAGGCTCAGCGTGTCCAGCCGCAGTACGCGGTCGTGGCTCAGCGAGCGGCGGCGGGCAACGGCATCGCTTAGCGCGTCAAGATTCAGAAACCGCTGATCGTCGGGACGCGAAGCCCACTGATTGGAAGCGGCCATGAGATTGGTAGTCATCAGATCCCCCTGATGGAACGGGGCCGAAGCCCCAGGCGGGTAACGATGAGTCTGCGTGGTGTCATTCGTCTTCCTCCGAGAGAGCGCTCATGCGGCACAGGCACCAAACGAAGAAGGCCAGTACCGTCCAGGCGGCAACGAGCGCTATCCAGATCATCGCTTGTCCGTGTAGAAGCCGTTCTCTACGGCCCGTCGAATGCTCGTCAGGCGAGCTACGTCGATCAGATCCCAAACGTCACCGAGTACTCTGGCCCCTGGTACATTTACGCCAGTTGCGGCTTGCAGCCGCGCTAGCTCGAATGGCGTGAGCTTGATTATCTTCGTGATCTCAGTCATGGCTCCTTCTCATTTCCTACCCCCTGACCTTACACCCGTCTCTCGTTGATTGTCAATAGGTTTTCGGTACCAATTTCAAAACTCGCCGGCGGGCAAAGCGTAACGTGTTCCGGAACGTGTTATGGAATGGGGAAAAGACGGAACCGTAACGTCCGGTTTCCTATAGGTGTGCCGGTTACGGTTTATGCCGGCATTGGCAGGATTGGGGTATTGACGGATCAAGCGCATGGGTATAAGGTAGGGGGGATGAAGAGCTACACAGTCCTGAGCCGCCAGCCCAAGGTTGGCGATGATGTTCTGGTTCATGACGAGATCGTTCGCGTTGTCGGGATCGCAGGCGACCCGCACACGTTCAACTGCCAGGTGTTGGTTGAGCGACAAGGCGAGCAGTACAGCATCTCGCCATTCGAGACTAACGTTGAAGTAGTGGAGATGGACGCATGAACACCATAGACAGCGGCATGGGCATGCGGGTCGCTGACGCCACTGATTATGCCCATGCCGCCGTGCGAGCGCTCATTGCCTACAACGTTGAAGTAGCCGTGCCCGACCACGCCAGTGATCTAGACCTAGAGATAGCTCAGCGGCTGGTGGACAACGCAACCGTGTTGCTGGAGCAAGCCAAGATCTACCAGCGACGGCTGAAGGCACACAAGCGGCAGCAAGAACGCGACATGGCCCGCTGGGCGCGTGAGGCGTACAAGCAGGCTTGACATCGTATTGACCGATTGCCGGAAGCCTGATACGCTACGTGCATATGACAGCGAACGTCTCTACGAAGACCTATACGTGCGAGCGGTGCGGCAAGGTCAGCAACAACGGTGGCAACCACGGCAGGCATGTGGCGGCTCACAAGGTGAACTCAGAGCTACGGGCCGAAGCGGTCAAGCGACTGGCGGATCCGATGGTGGCCGATATCGTGGCTCGCAACGTGGCACTGACGCGGAGCATTCCGAAGACTCACGGCGGCTACCGGCCAGGGTCAGGTCGCAAGCCTACGCTGGTCGGCAGCACGACTCGGGCCTTCGTTCTGGACGAGCAGGCAAACGCACGGCTCGAACGATTCCGCCAAGAGCACGGCCTGGTCGGTGCTCAGCATGCCAGTGAAGCATTACGGCGGATCATCGCCATCGCGGTGCCCTAGTCAGAGCTAATGGACGCGCCCGAGAGATTCCGTTCCATAGATGACGTGCGCCGCTGGCATGATGCCACCCACGCGGGAGGCCACCAGCCGGGTCATGAGTGTCAGGTAGCGTACTTGCTTGACAAGATCAGCCGCATCTCAAAAGAACGCGCAGACGCGATCAACCACGCGAATCAAATTAGGCCGGACAACTGGCGCTCACAGATCGGTCATGTCGCCGCCGAGCGCGACGCCCTGCGCGCCGAGAACGAGGCGTTGCTCCGAGCCTATGAAGCCACCCACGCGGCGATGGTGGCGACTGCCCGCGAACGCGACGAGTTACAGGCCGAGCGCGACACCCTGCGCGCCGAGCTAACTGAAACTCAGACTGAGCGTGACGACTTCCGCGCCGATAACGAGTCGCTCCGCGATGCGGCGGGCAAGCTGGATGAATTGGCTGGTCGGCTGACTGTGGAACTGTCGGAAACGGAACAGGCGTTAGCTGAGCGGGATGCCGAGCGCGACACCCTGCGCGACGAGGTCGAGCAACTAACGGAAAGCCGCGACATGTGGCAGACGCGGACCGTCACGTTGACGCTGGAGCGTGATGCCCGACTTGCCAGTGATACCAAACGGCTCGTTGAGAATGCAGCCCTACGCGCTGAGGTCGAGCGGCTGCGGGCGGTAGTCGAGGCATTCAAGCAATACGACGAGCGGTTACAGACGTGGGCAGCCGGCATTACAGATGGCAACCAGCACGTTGGTGACAATATCGAACTGGACGAGGCCTACGCCGTGATCCTCAAGGCAGTCAGTCAGAGCTAATTGTTGTTAGAGGTGACCAAGCATGGAGATCAGCTACCCCGTACAGATTGCGCTCGCGCTCTGGCTTTTCATCCTGCTCTGCATCGCGGTTTGGTAGAGGCTAATTGTTGATATGACTGACAAGATTTGTCATCAATGCGGTCGGCCGTGCCGAGCCGTCGAAGGCCCAACGGCCGAGTGGGATTGCTGCTGCACCGACGCCTGCGATACTCACCACCGCAACTGCGGGCAGGGTGGCTACATCTGCCAATGGTGCCGCGCCGGCAACCCTGATCCACGACGCCGCACGTTGCGTGAAATGATCGCTGCATACGAGACTGAAACCGGCAAGGCACTTAACCTTTGGCAGGCCTAAAGATGGAACTAGAGTATGAGAACGAACGTAGCAAACAAGCCTTGCTCATCATCCGTGAATGGCTGGCCGACATGATGGCGAGTGCCTACGCGCCTGCATCGTCAAGGGGTGGATACACGATACAGACGTGTATTGATCTAGCCGATGAGGCACTTTCGACGAATAACCGGGTGAGTCGACCTCGACCTGGCACCGCCGCATCTGAAACCGAGGAGCGGCTACGAAGTGCTGCGTGCGCTCTACTGACACAATCAACGCCGTTCTACAGCGCGCTAGAAATGGATCACGGCGTAGACGGCGAGAAGCTATATCGAGCCTTGGCCGAAGCAGCCCGCTGCGGTCACGCGATGACCCCACCGATCCCCTCTGCCAACATCTGCACGCGGAGTGACTGTGAGCAGGACCGTGCCGAGGCAGGCGAGTGCCATTGCTCGGTCTACGGAACGCTTGATCGACCTAAAGATGGTTAGGTCTGACAATGGTTTGTGACGTGACGCGCTACGTCGTTTGGGCGTAAAATCGCATCCTAACTTGAAGGGGGTTTGATCTAATGAGTGTTGAACGTATGGCCGAGCTACGCCATCAACTGGCTGAGCAGCAGGCCGACTTACGCGATGCGCAGGATGAGTATGCGGCTGCGATTGTGCGGGCGCATCAGGTTCTCATTGATGAGCACGGCGGCGATTTCAAAGCTATCGGCTCGTCCGAAGACGCACGCAAGCAGGCGTTTGCCGTAGCTGCGCTGAGTGATCACGTTGTGGGTCGTGCCCTTCTTGAACTGCGCGGCTTCGAGCGTGGCGTGGCGCTGGTCGCGGCTGAACTGGAAGCGCTGAGGGACGCCCGCAAGGAGCGCGAGCTACTGCTGGCTGAACGGCAGTTGAATGCAGAACTCGGGGTAGCATGATGGATCCAATCTACGAAGAGCTAGCTGCGCCGTTCGAGACAACGCACTCGCGGCGCATCAGCGGCATTGACCTGACCTACGTCACCACGGAGCAGGTAATCACAAGGTTGAACACGGCTCTCGGTGTCTTTGGCTGGTCGTTCGAGATCGTAGAACACGGCTACCACGAGAGCACCGATGAAGAGTGGGTGCGCGGGCGGCTGGTGGTCACAGCCGGTGGCGAGCATGCGGTACGTGAGCAGTTCGGCTCGCAGCAACGCAATAAGAAGCGTGACGGCTCGCACATCGAGATCGGCATGGACATGAAGGGCGCGGCATCTGACGCACTCAAGAAGTGCGCGGCTGCGCTGGGCGTTGGTCTGTACCTGTCGGCTAAAGACGAACCGTCACATGTTCCGGAACGCGCTCCGGATACCGAAGCCCGATGCTCAGCCTGTAACACGGTTGTGTTGCGCGGTGCTGGTGGTCGGTTCGTTGGTGGTCGGCTCTACTGCGCCAGGGACGTACCGAGAAGTGAACCAGTACCAGCGTGACTGGCAAGCGGCGCCACATGACCCGCTGGCCGAAGCCGTCGTGCTCAACGCTTTCGCGCTTGTGCCCGACCGCATCGCTCAGTACCCGGAAGTGGGTGAGTGGTTGTGGGACTGGAAGCACAAGGCACTCTGGCGTGCGATGGTGCAAGTGGCCGGGCCGATCAGCCCTGACGCCTTCGCACAGCGCACGCTGGACGCGCTACAAGCACGTGAGCCGAAGGCATGGGCCGACGTATGGCATTCGACCATGAACGCCGTAGAGGCTCGTGTAGAGCACGTCAGCAGCGGTGGCGAGTTTGGTAGCTTCATGTATTGGCTGGCGCGGCTCGAACGCTTCCACGAAGCGCGGCGGCTCGTCAGTCAGGCGCAGGACATAGCAACCCACGCATGGCGTGGTGACGTGCGGAGAGCGAACGCGGCTCTCGGCTCAAACCGTAACACGTTCCGGAACAACGTTCCGGTTTCACTAGCAGACAGCATTCTGGAGTTCTGACTTATGCAAAAGCCCGCCTACGAACGGCACGGTGATTCATTCTTTCTGACATGGCAGGACAAGGGCATAGCCTTTGGCATCAACCGTCTGAACGATAAAGGCTTTTACGGGCTACAGGGCTACCTGACCGTGGAGGCGATCACAGCCGAGACACGTGGCATCGCGTTCGGTCCGGTGATCCTGGGCCTGGAGAACGTCAAGGGCCAGCGTGAGATGGCCGATACGCTCGCTGAGCGCGTCAACGGTATGGACAAGTCAACCTGGCTCACGCTAGTAGCCCAGGCGTGTAGCAAGGTGTCGCAGGAGTGGCGGGCGGGTAGCCCAACGGTTGATCTGCGCGACCTGGCGGCAGACGCCGGGCCGGTGCAGTTCATGTGGGATCGGCTGATTCCGCTGAACGAAACAACCATCCTGTACGGCGACGGTGAAAGCGCCAAGAGCCTGATCGCGTTGATGCTGTCGGTGAGCCATTCGTTAGGCTTGCCAACACCGTGGGGGCCGGCACCAGCGGTAGGCAAAGTGATGTACTTGGACTTCGAAACGAACGGCAAGACGGTTGCCAGCAGGTTGCGGCGAATCTGCGCCGGGATGGGTGTATCTGTTCCGAGCATTCTTTACCGCCAATGCAAGCGCAGCATCCACGACGAGTTGCCGAGCATCATCGAAGACATCAGCCGCAAGAACATCTCGCTAGTGGTCTGTGACAGCATCGGGTTTGCCGTGACCGGATCACTCGTTGACGACGACACGGCTCGTCAAGCCATCTCGGCATTACGCCAGATGGAATGCACGCGATTGGTGATTGGACATGTCTCGGCAGACACCGCTAAGAACCCGACCAACAAAGCGTCACCGTTCGGCAGTCGGTTCTTCTGGAACGGCATGCGCGAAGGGCTGGAGATCCGCCGGGCCAAGGAAGGCACTAACGGTGACGACGACGTGATTGACCTGGGCATCTATCCGCGTAAAGGTAACGACGGGCCGAAGCACCGAGACTTAGCATTACGAGTGGCGTTCGACGGATTGGCCGGGCCGATTGCGTTCGATGAGCAGGACTTGATTGACGTGCCCGACCTGGCACAAGGCCAGTCGATGCCGACTCGATTGCGACAGATGCTCAAGCGCGGCAAGGCGTCGTTGATCGAGCTAGCGGAAGCGGTAGATTCGACACCGGACAAGGTGCGAACAACGCTCAACCGGATGCCCGACACGATTGCCCTGGAGCCGGGCGGCGGCAAGGGTCACCCAAGCGTATGGGGCTTGAAGGTGCAGGGTGAGTAACCGGAACATGTTCCGGAACACGTTCCGGTATGGGGCCGATCTACCCACGCGTACGCGGGCGCGTGCGGAAGGTAATACTTCTCAGTACGTACGTAGTACCGGAGACGATACTTTCCGGGAGACCGTAACTCCAAAACCCGGTGAGTCAATTACCGGTAACCGGAGTAGTTCGCTAGAAGATAAAAGTTCCGGGAGGTATACCGGGTGAGCCTGGCGATGTACGATATGGCGAAGCTAGCCATGAACCAGATGGAGCGGTGCGAACGGCAGGGGCACACCGACCTGGCTCGCTACTGGGCGGCTCGTGCAGTTGACTTTCTCGAAGACACCGTGATGGAGCTACAGCGCACTGTGCCCGAACGAGTTGAAACAATCGAGAAGGTCCGGACGATGGCTAAGAGCCTGCGCGACAAGAAGCAGGAGTTGAACGCGGCGTGAAGACCTGTCGGGATTGCGGCGTTGAGAAGACGCTTGATCTGTTTCCCTTTGAGGGTGCGTACGTTCGCCCAACGTGCCGGGCGTGTGAGCGTATCCGCAAGCGTGAGAGCAAAGCTCGTCAAGCCGCTGCACGCAAGGAAGGCAACATTGAGCGGTACATCTGCGTCCACTGCAAGGCCGTTCTGCGCAACGCGGCACGAGCGGGTCGTGCGCCGTGCTGTAGGGCGTGTGGACGTGACGGCAAGTATGAGCCACCGCATAGGTGCGCTGACTGTGGTACGCCGTGTGCTCGCAACAGGAACGGCCAGCCATCGCGGTGCCGAGTCCACGCTGATGCAGCACGAATCCGGGTGAAGAAGCGTTTGACCGATGACGAGTTCGCTGACAAGCGAGCCAAGCAAGCCGCCTATGACCGGAACGCTCGTGTACTCAAGACCAGCAAGGGCCGACAGGAAAAGCCTGAGCGATACATGGAGTTCGCGTTGGGCGAGTTCTGGAAGATGGACAGCAAATGCCGTGGTCGCTGGGGCAAGCCTTGTACGCAGGGACCGGGCGGTAAACCGAAGTGGATTGTCGGCACTGGGCAATGCTATTTCTGCGCTACAGGAAGACCACGGCAACACTTACGGTTGGCCGAGCTTCGAGATAGAGAGTTGGCATGAGATTGTCGCTGCTAATCCTTATGCTCAACCTTATGCTCAACATGTTCGTCGCGGGCTGGTGCATGGCCCGCGACGACATGCTCTGGATGTGGGCAAACGCGGTCTGCGCTATGTTTGGTGTTTTGTCGTTGATGGGCCGGTTAGAATCGAGCGAGGCGTGAGGAAAGACGCCGTGACGCCTGAGCTACACGATCACGTTGTGCGGCGCGACGGTATGTGCTTCATGTTCTTCGTAAACCGTGGGCATACATGTCGGGATCAGTGGGGCAACGAGCATAGTGCGTTTGCGCTGGGCAAGCTGACCGTAGACCACGTGCATGACGTGCCCGGCGGCGTCAGGGGCAAGCGAGCGCCAAGCGATATGCGGCACTTGACAGCGATGTGTTGGCAGGCTAACGTGGACGGACCGAGCAGGATGGTTCGTCAACAACAGCGTGAGTACCTGAGCAAGCTTTACAAGGGAGAGGTAGCATGAGTGATCGACCGGGAATGCTGAGGCTGATGGCCCAGGATCAGGAACGACACGGCAATGGCGTTGTGCACAGCGTGCTGGACGACAACGCGCTAGTACTGCCGGGACGACCGACCAAGACGAGCCTGAACCTGCCCGACGACATGACGATGGACGAGTGGTCAGAAGTCGGCATCACGTTGCGCAAGCTGGGCGAAGGGCTGCGCTGGTACGCGGGCGACTGGTGGATCCACGCCGAGAAGCACTACGGTCAGGAGGCGAGTCAGTTCACTGACGCCATTGGGCTGAAGAAGAAGAGCCTTCAGAACGCGGCGTGGGTGTCTAGTCGCTTCGAGCCGTCCCGTCGCCGGGAATCTTTGGAGTGGTCGCACCACGAAGCGGTGTCAAGCAGCGACCTGACCTACGAGCAAGCCGACCGGCTGCTGGACATGGCCGAGTTGAACGAGTGGACGGTGAAGCAACTGCGCCAAGTTGCCCAGGCGGCTCTACACCCGACCGAAGACCCGGACGACGCGGTAACTGAGCTAGCCAAGGCACTCGAAGAAGACGACGGTACGTGCCCAGGCGACTGGCACCAATCGGCATGCCCGAAGTGCGGTGAAGTCCGATGAAGCACACTTGCGGGGTTTGCTGGAATCAGCAGGAGACACATCACGGCTGGCACGATCACGCCGAAGAACAGCACGGCGCGGTGCTAGACGAGTTTGGGTTCGGCACATGCCAGGTTGATCACCAGAACAAGTCGCGGTGCCCAGGCGTGCTCAACACGGCGAAGCTGGCGAAGGGCGTTCCGACCAAGCATGCGCGAGACTGGAAGCCCAAGCCGATCACGGTAGATGGCGAGACGTACGTGCCATCGGAGTTGCCGATCTGATGTCTACGCGGCTGCTGGTCGGGCATTGCGTTGACACGCTGGCTACGCTGCCCGAGAAGAGCGTGCAGTGCGTCGTAACCAGCCCGCCCTACTACGGGCTAAGAGATTACGGGCTAGAGCCATTGGTGTGGGGTGGTGACACGCAGCACGCGCATGAGTGGGGTGAGGCTGCCACCCGGCGAGTCACTTTGGGCGCAACACTTGGCGGCCCAAGTAGCACTCTTACCAATTGGGCAGGGAGTCACGAGCCGGCCAAGGTGTACGCCGATAAGGTCAGGACGACAGATATTTCTCAAGGCTCAGTGTGCGAGTGCGGTGCGTGGTGTGGCTCATTAGGGCTAGAGCCGACACCCGAGCTATTTCTAGAGCATCTGGTAGAGGTGTTTCGTGCAGTGCGCCGCGTGCTCAGGGACGACGGCTGCATATGGGTCAACATGGGTGATAGCTACGCAGGATCCGGCAAGGGGCCGACTGGGCATAACGGCATCGGTGATCAGGGCAATCGCCAGGGCTTCACGGCTGCACCGACCAGGGTAGACGTGGGCTTCAAGGCCAAAGACCTGATGATGATGCCGGTCAGGGTGGCGATGGCTCTACAGGCTGACGGCTGGTACCTGCGTAGCCAGATACCGTGGCTCAAACGCAACAGCATGCCCGAGAGCGTGACCGACCGACCAGCGTCAGCCGTGGAGTACGTGTTTCTGCTGAGCAAGTCGGCTCGCTACTACTGGGACGCCGACGCGGTGCGTACCAGGGTAGGCGAGCCGACCAGGCGTAACGAAGAGTTCCGGGGTGTGGGCGTATACAAGGATCACGTAGCCGATAAAATCGGCAACTCGGCTGCGCGACCCGAAGGCGTGGGACGTGCCGCACCGGACAGCCTAACCGGTCGCAGCCGTCGTAACAGCGATTGGTTTTTCGAGTCGTGGCAGGGGCTAGAGTTAGACGAAGACGGCGAGCCACTTGCGCTGATCGTGAATCCGGCCCCGTACAAGGGTTCGCACTACGCAACCTTTCCGCCGAAGCTGGTCGAGCCGATGATCAAGGCCGGCACGTCCGAGAAGGGCCAGTGCCCGGAGTGCGGTGCGCCGTGGGCGCGGGTGGTTGAAAAACAGCGATGGAACGAGCGGGAAGAACGCGACGGCTTAGCCCGTGGCGCGATACCTTATGCTCCTACTACTGGCTGGACGCAACAGCGCATACACAATACCAACGGGCAGAGTTCTGGTACCGAAGTTACGACCACCGGCTGGCAACCGACCTGCGTTCATGCGGACCTGACGCCCGTACCGCAAGTGGTACTTGACCCGTTCTTCGGCAGTGGCACGGTGGGCATGGTGGCCGAGCGACTGGGGCGTAACGCCATCGGCTGTGAGTTGAATCCAGAGTATGCGCAGCAGGCAGTGAATCGCGTGACAGGCGAAGCACCGATGTTCACCGAGATGGACGTATCGTGAAGCACGCGCCGGCCAAGACAACTGACGGTAGGACGGTATGCAAGCTGTGCAAGGTGCGCTACCCTTGCCTGGAAGCGCAACGCGAGATCATCAACAAGGGGGTGCCTAATGGGCAAGCCGCGCAAAGCGATTGAAAAGTGCGTAGCGGATTACTGCCGTTCGTTAGCGGCAGATGGTGACGTGTACTGCGAAGACCACGGTACCGACATGACCAAGAGCCTGCTGGTCAAGGTTGAGCCAACGCTGACCTGGGTGCAGACGTGCTTCGTGTGCTCGCACGAGACATTCCACGAGATGACCGAAGAAGATCACGACAAGCTGGTGACGCGGTACAGGCTTGTGTGCCCGAAGTGCAAGGGCAGGGGCGTGACGCTGAGCCGGGTAGACCATCTGGTGTCTCGGGCTGCGTGACTCCGTATTACGAGCGACCCGGCGTCGTGATCTACAACGCGGATTGCCGTATCGCCATGTCCGAGATGGAGCCGGAGAGCATCGACGCCATCGTGTGCGACCCGCCCTACGGGCTTGAGTTTATGGGCAAGGAGTGGGATCGGCTTGGTGATATTGGCAAGGTGAGCCACGGCGGCATCCCGAAATATGATGGCTCGACAGTATTTGGACGCGCTGCACGCGTGAACTTCAATGGATCAAGCAACGTTCGGTGCCGTAATTGCGGTAAGTGGAAGTGGGGCCATACAGAGGGCGATGCGGGCGGCGGCGGCAAGCGGTGTCACTGTGACAAGCCGGATTTCCCGAGTGCGCGGCCAGATCAGGCAAAGCTCATGCAGGAATGGCACGAAGCCTGGGCGCGTGAGGCACTCCGCGTCTTGAAGCCGGGCGGGCATCTGCTGGCATTTGGCGGAAGCAGAACCTTCCACCGCTTGACGTGTGCGATTGAGGACGCGGGCTTTGAGATTCGAGATTGCCTGAGTTGGCTGTACGGCTCAGGTTTCCCCAAATCGCTGGACGTGAGCAAGGCAATCGACAAGGCAGCGGGTGTTGAGCGCGAGGTTACTGGGCCAGGCAATCGGCACGGTGGTGGAAGTAACGGCGTGTATGCCCAGGATGCTTGGACACTCGAACACCACGGCGACGTTGCACCAATCACCGCCCCTGCTACCGACGCAGCAAAACAGTGGGAAGGCTGGGGCACGGCGCTCAAGCCGGCCTGGGAGCCGATCATCATGGCCCGGAAACCACTCCAGGGCACGGTAGCTGAGAACGTCCAGCGCTACGGCACCGGCGCTATCAATGTGGACGGATGCAGGATTGAGCACACGCCCGGTCTGGAGGGGACGTGGGGTGCAAAGAATCGCGGTAATACCAGGCAGGATGGATGGGGATTCCGTGATGCAGACGGCGAAACTGTAGGTACCCATCGCCACCCCGCCGGTCGCTGGCCGGCCAACGTGTGCCTGGACGAAGACGCTGCGGCCTTGCTCGATCAGATGAGCGGGGAGCTAAAGAGTAGTAAGCGGCAACCCCATAACAGTCGAGAGCGTTCTCATGGGACCGCCTACAGCGTTTTTGAGGACGCGATCTACAACGATAGCAATACGTATGGCGACACCGGCGGCGCTTCTCGATTCTTCTACACGGCCAAGGCCAGCCGATCAGAACGTGGCGAAGGCAACTCGCACCCCACGGTCAAGCCGTTGGCGCTCATGCGCTGGCTGGTTGCTATGGTGACTCCACCGGATGGCTGCGTGCTAGATCCGTTCATGGGCAGCGGGACCACGTTGCTGGCGGCGAAGGGCTTTCGCGCTATTGGTATTGAGATGGACGAGAGCTACTGCGCCATCGCGGCTAACCGACTCGGGCGTGAAGTGATTGGTCAATCGGAGTTGTTATGAGGCGTTGTCCGGACTGCGGCCAGGTGAAAGACATCATTGACTTCGGCTGGCGAACAGGATCCGACAGGGTACGGGCATACTGCAAGCCGTGTATGGTGATCCGGACCAAGCGCTGGGTAGACGATAATCGTGAACGGTACCGAGAGTACCAGCGAGAGTACCGCAGGAGATCGGCTTAGATGGTTACAGCCGCGACCAAGAAGCACCACGCCGAGGTAGAGGCTCGCTTTGCTGCGATGGGCATCACGTTGGTGCCGGGCAAGCGCAACAAGATGGGCAATCGAACCGCGTACTATCGCGGCGAGAAGTACGATTCCTGCCTGGAAGCCGAGTACGCGGCACATCTGGATCTACAGCAGAAGCTAGGCGTGGTGATTGACTGGGAGCGACAGGTGCCGGTGACCGTGCTGGACGGGCCGAAGGCGCGCGACAAGATACGGCTGATTGTTGACTTTTGGGTGATGTACCGGGATATACCGTCAAGGTACATTGACGCCAAGGGAAGGATCTTGCCAGCGTTTCTGTTCAAGGTGAAGCTATGGAAGCGTAACGTGCCGCATGAGCTATGGATAGCAACCAAGCCGGACAAGGACGGGCCATTTGTCGAGAAGCAGTTAGCCGATGGCATGCTGCCGGCGTGGAGAGGGGAGTACAGTTGAGCGAAGATCCGTTTGAGCCTAGCTACTCTCCCAAAAAAATCGAGTTCTGGCTGGCTCACTGGGAAGAGCTAGATGCGTTGGTGAAGACACCCAAGAGTTCGGCTCACATAGCTGAGCATCTCAACGAAGAGTGGATGCACCTACAGGTACGCATGCGCTACTGCATCTGCCTGGAGCAGCATCAGGTCGATAGCCTGGCAGTAGATCCGGCTTGCAAGCATGAGCCACGCGGGGGAGGTGCGTATGACTCAGGGCCGACAGCGGTGCTGTGCGTCTACGCTGACCTGATGCGAGCAGCCGAAGAGCTACCGCCGGGGTGGCTCGCTACGCGCAGGATCTGGCACGACCAGTTGATTCACCCGATGAGCATCGCCAGGAGAGTGGCCGAGTGGCGGCGCGACGTGAAGCTGGGCATGGCAAGCGTAGAACCCGAGCCGGTCTTCCCAAGAGCTATAGCCATCAACAGAATGGCTCGCTGGCTAGGTTGGGGCAAAATGCCGGCATATGACGAAGTAGCCTGAAAAGGTATTGACGGGGCTATCGCGGTGGGTGTAGGTTCAGTACATGAAGTACATAGCTACTCGGGCTAATGCCTTCGGGCGACTCAACCTGAAGCCTCACGTCAAGCACATCGCCGGCACCGGCAACTGGACACTGTGCGGTCGGCGGCTGAGCGATCCTTGGCAGGTTGCTTCGGACAGCGAGCACACGTTGTGCGCCAAGTGCAAACAGTCTGCCGGCATCTGACTAGATTAGTTGTTGACAGGCAAGCGATACGGGCGTAGGGTAGGGACATGAAGAACTTAGTGGCCCGACGCAACCAGGCCGGCAACGTCCATCTGGCGAACGAAGACAAGACGCTCATCTGCGGCACGGTTGCCTCAACGGTCAAGATCAACCATCTCTGCTCGCTGGAGCAGGTAGTGACTTGCGGCAAGTGCCGAGCCAAGGTTGGGCTGAAGACCATCAGCGGCTCGTTCCAGAAGCGTAGCTCAAGTGGACTTGATAGCAGCGCATGGGGCGCTAACAAGGGGAGATGATCATGGTCAAGCAAGCAACCATCGAAGAGCAGGGTCAGCAGTTGGCCGATCTTCGAGTGATGAACGAGCAGTTGCGCGATGCGCTCAACACGATCCTGAACGGCGCAACTCGCACGGTCCACTACGATAGCGGCGGCTGGGCACAGGTCTACGTTCGGCAGGCGATGCTGAACAAGGCACGCCGGCTGCTTGGGCGGGCTGAAGAGGAAGTGTAATGAGCGGATGCCCTGATCTGTCGGGAGTGTGGTTCATAGCCGGCTTTGGTCTGGCAACTATGTTTGCCTGGCTGGAGATACGTCATGGGCACTGATCACGAGTACAAGGCCGGCTTCATGAGTGCCATCGGCGGCAAAGCCTGCAAGGTGTGCGGCAAGAGTCGCGGCGAGCACTGGAGGCCAGTGCTAGACACGCTGACGCCCGAAGAAGTTGAGGCGTTCAAGCTCCCAGCCCATACGGCAACCTGCTGTTGCCAGTTGTGCTACCAAGCCTACGGCAAGAAAGGATTTCACGAAGACGCGAGATAGGTTGATGCGGGTGCGGTCAAGCTTCATACGTCAGTGCTCACCAAACGGCGTTCGTGTCGGTGAGTATCCTTTGAATAGGTAACTGGCCCAGCGCACGGAGTGGAACCCGTCAAGAAGGACCGTAAATCGGTGGTTAGGTTGAGGCCACCAGCCCGCACAATCTATACTGAGCGCAGCGGAATGGAGCAGAGGTAGCTCGTCGGGCTCATAACCCGAAGGTCGGTGGTTCGAATCCATCTTCCGCAACCACAAAGGTTGTCGCAGGCTACGGTTTAGCTCTATAGTCCCGACCACGGGCATAGCCATGCCCGAAATGGTGCCCGGCCCAAGGATGGCCGGGCTTTTGCATTGTCGCCAGGGGGGTTGGAGGATCGCTATGGTGGCAACGACGACCTGGCACGGTACGCCAGATGAAAGCCAAGCCCTTACTCGTGTGCTCACCTACTGGTGCACTCAGAAGGGCGAAGGCGAGCACTGTACGTACGGATTGATGGGCATGCGTATGACGACATGCGCGTCCCACAAGATGCTTATAGAAGACCAACGTGCTCTGGACGGGCTGCTCTACGCGAAGACCTTGGCTGCGAAGTACAAGGCCGAAGAAGGCGTAGAATGCGACTAGCCGTACCCACGCTGATTGTTGTTGTGCTGCTTGGCGTGTTTGCCGGGCGTGACGAACTGTTCGTCAACAGTGCCCAGGCAACAGGCTGCGGGCTAACGCAAGCCGCGTTCTGCGACACGTTCGACCAGCCTCAGAACGGTGGCACTCGGAGCGGCGATCTGAACCCGGTTGTATGGGGTGTGTCGCGGCTGACGGGCAACGTCAACGCCGGCCAGGGTGTGCTCAACGGCTGGTTTGCTGCTGACGTTCAAGCTTGTGATGGCTCGCACCACGTACAGCCACCGGGCGACGTGATCATCTGCAACGGTCAGATGCGCGAAGTGACGAACGACGGCCATCAAGTGACGACGCTTGCCATGTACCCGAAGCAACCGTTTGACTTCGCGGGCAGGACCGGCAAGGTTGTGTTTGACGTGAGCAACGACACGCTCAACACGCACGACGCATGGCCCGAGTTCTGGCTGAGCGATAAGCCTAGCCCTGCTCCGTTCAACCACTTTGATAGCTGGCAGACACTTCCGCGCCACGGCTTAGCGGTTCGCTTCGGTTCGGGCGTTGGGCCTGGTGGTTACGGCTACTGTCCGAACGGCAACAACTTGGACAAGCAGCGCTGGACGGTGGACTCGGTAGCGGTGGTGCGCGACTACGTGCTGGACGACACCAACGGCTTCGGGCCGCGACAGGTCACTTTCAAGGTGCTCGATTGCGTAACCGCTGGCTCGCCCGGTGCCATGAACCACGTAGAGCTAGACATATCGCAGAACCAGATCGACGTGTACGCCACGGACGCCGGTGCGACCACGTTGAAGCACATCGCGGTAGCCAACAACGTCAACCTGACGCTCAGTCGAGGGCTGATCTGGCTTGAGGACGTTCACTACAACGCTGAGAAGGCGTGCTGTAACGACCAGGGACCGCACCGCAACCATACGTTCGCATGGGATAACGTAGGCTTTGACGGGCCGTTCACGTACCACGATCTGAGCTTCGACGCTCTAGACTCGCTGGTGCCGGGCAATGCCGATGGCTCGATTGACCTGGGCAAGGTAGCTCAGGCGAACGCCACTACGTCATGGGACGTGCTGGGCATGCCAGCCAACCCGCAAGCCGAAGCGGTTCGCGTTCTGTTCAATTTCCAGGCTCCAACGTCAACCCCAATCGCACTGAACGTGGTGGTCAACGGGCATGCGCACGCCGTGCCGTGGCCCTATCCAGATGCCGTGTGGGGCACGTGGCACACGCTGGACGTGCTGGTGCCGATCACCGAGCTAGTACCGGGCACCAACAAGGTTCAGATCGGCGGCGACCAGGGTATGGTCGTGAGCAACGTCAATGTCGTGCTCGTTAACGCCGGTGCGTCTACACCTGTGTCTACAGCTACGTCTACGTCTACGAACACGCCTGTAGTCACTCAGACGCCTACCAGCACGCCTGTCCCGGCGTCGGGAGCATGCACGTTCAAGCTAGGCGGCACGGCGGCGTTCTGTGAAGACGGCAAGGCCAGCCCCGGTGGGCGTGCGGGCGACTTGGACGACAGCCGATGGAGCGTCGGTAGAGTTGACGGTGAGTACGCGCCACCGAACATGATGCCGTTTCCGTCTGTAGCGGCTCGCTGCAAGGCGGGCAACGTCAGCCCGGACAACGACATCTTCTCGTGCGGCAGTGGCTTTGAGACGGCGCTAGGCGCACAGAACTACGCTCTGCTGAGCATGCGACCGCGCCAGGCATTCGACTTCACGAATCGCTCAGGCGTGATCAGCTACAACGTGGACGCTGCGACCGGCTCACCACAAGGCTGGTGGCACTCGGTCTACGTGACGCAGGATCCGGTGCCAGGGGCGGCCAACACGAGTCAGGTATCGGGCATGACACCGCGCAATGGCGTCGGGGTGAACTTCGACGGCAACAACTGTTCCGGGAATCTCGGCACGTCGGTTCGAGTCAACAACGCTTTCACTTTCAACGACTACGCCGAGACTTCCGTTCCGTTCAACAACAGTGTGTGTATCCAGACCAAGGCCGGCTCACAGAACCACATAGAGATCAAGCTCAGCACGAGCCGCATTGAGGTGTGGGCGTCTGACTTCTCGCCCGATGGCGTGACGTTCCCTAACTGGCGGATGATCGGCTCAGCACCGCTCAGCCTGAACTTCAGTCAGGGTTACGTTCACTTCCAGCACGGTCAACGAGCGCCGGGCAAGTACTTCAACACCCCGAGCAGCAACTACCTGTGGAGTGGAATGAGCTTTGACGGGCCGGTAGTGGCTCAGGAGACTGCCTACGTAGTGCCTGACGCACTCACGCCGAACGGAAGCAAGCTGAATATCGGCTATGGGCTGAATACGCCGTTCAACCTGGGCAATGTGGCCGGCGGTAGCGGTAAGCTCACGTTTAGCATTCTGTACGTCAACGACAGTACGCACAACAGCAGCACGTATGCGGCCAAGTACCGCTTCAACGGTGGCGCATGGCAGAGCATTAGCGCCGAGTATGCTAACGCACTGAGGTGCCAAGCCTGGGGCGGTAATACCGACTGCAACTGGTCGATGGGCTTCTCGGTGCCGGTGACCGTGCCTGGTGGCCCGACGACAGTCGAGATAGCGTCAGATGGCGTGAGTGCTGGCTATCCGCCGATCCTGGCAAACGTAGAGCTACTGACGTATGGGCAAACCGTAACACCCATTCCGACACAAACCGGAACGCCTGTGCCGGTTACTGGCTTGCACGTTGTAGGCAACCAGCTAGTAGACGGGTCGCCGGTACAGCTACGTGGCGTGAGTCGCTCAGGTGGCGAGTACATGTGCTCAAGCGGCTCTAGCGATAGCTTCGACGGGCCGACCGACCAGGCGAGCATTGACGCGATCAAAGCATGGGGCGTCAACGTAGTACGTGTGTCGATGAACGAAGACTGCTGGCTGGGGATCAACGGGATCCCGACCAACATGACCGTGGACAAGTACAGGCAACAGGTCAAGGCATTCGTAGACTTGCTCTCGGCTAATGGCCTGTACGTGATCCTTGATCTGCACTGGAACGCGCCGGGCACCCAGCAGTCAACCGGCCAGATGCCAATGCCGGACATGGATCACACGCCGGCGTTCTGGACGAGCATTGCTCAGACGTTCGGTAACTATCCGAACGTCCTGTTCGACCTGTTCAACGAGCCCTTCCCGGACAACAATCAAGACACCACAGCCGCGTGGACGTGTCTGAGAGACGGCGGCACGTGTCCAGGGGTCAGCTACCAGGCAGCAGGCATGCAGACACTCGTGAACACGGTGAGAGCTACAGGAGCCAAGAACGTGATCATGTCGCCGGGCATCCTGTACGCGGGTGGCGCGAGTCGCTGGCTAGAGTTCAAGCCGAACGACTCAACAGGCAACCTTGCGGCTAGCTGGCACACGTACAAGCCCAACAGCAATCAATGCAACACTCAAGCGTGCTGGGACTCAGTACTAGCCCCGATAGCCGCAAGCGTTCCGCTGATCGCAGGCGAGATCGGGCAGACCGATTGTGCGAGTGACTACATCGTGCCGCTCATGACCTGGCTAGACCAGCACAAGGCGAACTACCTGGCCTGGGCATGGGACGTGTATGACTGCGGTGGCTTCCCGAGCCTGGTAAGTGACTACAGCGGCACGCCGACCAACTACGGCATAGGCTTCCGTGATCATCTGCTGGGCGTTGTACCAACGGCTACGGCGACCAACACGCCACAACCAACGCAGACGCCTACGGTAGCCCCTACAGCCACGTTTACGCCTACAGTGGCACCAACGGCACAACCGATTCAGGTACCCGCCCCACCGGCGTCAGGATGCTTTACGCTCACGGCTCAGGACGGGGTGGTAGACCGTTCTTGGAAGCCCTGCCTGTAAGTAGACATAATAAATAGTGACAGGAAACCCTAGTGGCTAGGAAACCGGAAGCACAGCGACTCAAAGACGCTCAAGCCCTTGAACTGAGAAGGGCAGGAGCGAGCTTTGACCAGATAGCCAAGCAGATGGGCTATGCCAACAAGGGTGGTGCGTTCAAGGCAGTTCAGCGCTCGATGAACGAAGCTATGAGCGTTCGCAATCAGAACGTTGAAGCCATGATCGAGTTAGAGAATCAACGGCTGGACGCCTTGACGGTACCGTTGTGGTCGGCAGCACTCAGGGGCCAATGGCTGGCTACGGATCGACTACTGAGGATCATGGAGCGTCGGGCTGCGATGAACGGACTGGACGCACCAAAGCGTTCTGAGGTGAGCGGTCCAAACGGCCAGGCAATACAGGTTGAGCAGGAGCTAAGTGTCAACGTCAGCATTGAAGAACGCCAGCGACGAATCCTTGCCATCGTTGAGCAAGCAAGAGGAAGACCTGATCCTCTTGCTCTCGCAGGACGATCCGATCTGGCTTCCCCAGGAGGGACCGCAGACACAGGCTTGGCTGACGCCGGCTGACGAGTTGTACTTCGGTGGTCAGGCGGGTGGCGGCAAGAGCGACCTACTCTTAGGTTTAGCTCTGACGGCTCACAAGCGTTCGATCATCTTCCGTCGCAACTACACCCAATTCAAGGGTGGCGACGGGCTGATGAGTCGGGCCATGAACGTAGCGGCAGGCAAGGGTCACTTCGCCAGCAGGATCAACGGGCTGCTGATGAAAGACGGCAGGACGATTGAATTCGGCGGCGTTGAAGACCTGGGCGAACTCGGCAAGTGGCGCGGACGACCGCACGATCTCAAGGCGTTTGACGAGCTACCCGAGTTCGTAGAGCAGATGTACCTGTTCTTGATCGGCTGGCTGAGAAGCACGGATCCGACTCAGCACACAAGAGTCGTAGGAGCCGGCAACCCGCCGAGTACAGTAGAAGGCGAGTGGGTGATCAGGCGTTGGGCTGCTTGGCTCGATTCCCAGCATTCCAATCCCGCTGCGCCAGGTGAGCTACGCTGGTTTGCGCGGCTCGAAGACAAAGACGTAGAGGTAGAAGGCCCAAAGCCGTTCGAGTTCCAGGGCGAGACAATCACGCCCAAGAGCAGGACGTTCATACCCGCTGCGCTCAAAGACAACGCATTCCTGGCCCTGTCAGGCTACGGCGCACAGCTACAAGCGCTTCCAGAGCCTCTCAGGAGCCAACTGCTGTACGGCGACTACTCGATTGGGCTAACAGACGATCCGTGGCAGATCATTCCCTCAGCGTGGGTAGAAGCAGCCCAGCGCAGATGGAAACCGGAACATAAACCGGATGAAACCGCAACATGTGCCGGTTTGGACGTAGCTCGTGGCGGCAAAGACGCGACGGTACTCGCTCAGCGCTGGGGCAACTGGTTTGCACCACTGGAGAAGCATCCAGGCAAGGATACGCCTGACGGCACGTTTGGGCGTCAGATCGCTTGGAACGCGCTACAGCGAGGCGGCTACGTGAACGTGGACGTGATCGGCGTAGGCGCAGCGGTGGTAGATCTGTGCCGCGAGATGGACATGAACGTAGTCCCGGTCAACTTCGGGGCCGGCACCAAGCGGCACGACCGCACGAACCTGCTCAAGTTCACGAACGTCCGAGCCTACGCTTACTGGAGCATGCGTGAAGCCCTGGATCCCGAGAAGGGCGACGGCATCATGCTTCCGCCGGACACCGAGCTAAAGGCAGATCTGTGCTCAGCACGGTGGATGATGCGCGTGACGGGCATCCAAGTAGAGAGTAAAGACGATATCAAGGAGCGATTAGGCCGAAGCCCCGACGCCGGTGACGCCGTGGTGCTCGCGGCTATGCCACCAATCCACTCGGGCGTAGCTTTTTATTAGAGTTAGAGCCGAATCGCCACCGGGTTACACGCCGGATCGTGGTATTTCCGCGTAGTTAGGCGTTGTTACCGTTACCGGCAGCAGCAGGGCATCTCGGGATCGTCGTTGTACTCGCCACAGACCCGGCAGCGAGTCGGCGTGAACGTCATGCCGTAAGTGGCACTTGACTTCGGGCAAGAGTCGCTATGGCGATACCACTCGTCATCAAACCAAGCCTTGCAGTCGGTAGCCGCGTGCTCTGCGCGGTTCATGCCCGCAAGAACTTGGATCCACGCTTGCCGATACGCTGTACGTTCGGCGTACCATCGGCTAGGCGCAGGGTGACATCCGCAAGGCCGCGTTCGAGCAGTTCGACCGACTCGACGGTAGCGGCCTGCCAGACCTGGGGGAAGCCGGCGAGGGAGAAGTCTCGAATGAGAACCTCAACGCTGGTGCCTGGCTGGTAGTTCTTCATCTCCTTCAACTTACACCTACGCTCTTGACTTGTCAACAACCAATCGGAGGAATGCCGGCATGAACTTCTTGCGACGATCAGCCCTGGTGCTCTGCCTGTTGGCGGTCTTCATCGTTCCGGCTAGCGTGGTGCACGCCGGGACGCAGTACTACGTCAACGCTTCTACGGGCAGCAACTCAAACGACGGCCTGTCTGCAACCGTTGGTGGCGGGCATGGGCCGTGGCTGACGTTCCGCTATGCCGCCGAGCACACGTTGTCAGCCGGCGATGTAGTCAACTTCGCGTCGGGCACGTACACCGACCCGAGCAACGGCATGATCAACTTTGCTAGCTCAGGCTCAGCGGGCAACCCGATCACGTTCGTCAGCACGAGCCAGTACGGCGCGATCATCACCGCTCCAACCGGCGCGAAGAACACGTACAAGCTGGGCCTTGACGCCAAGTCAAACGTGGTTTTCGATGGCTTCGAGTTCACGCAGGCGACTCTCGGTGACAGCGCGAGCTATGACGACAAGCTCATCTGGATTGGCGTCAACGGAGCTAGCAACAACGTCACGGTCAAGAACTCGAAGCTGCACAACTCGCAGACGCCGATCAAGGTGACGACGAGTAGCGCTGATGCGCTGATCGACAACAACACAATCTACGATTGCTACCAGTGCCTGGCTTCGTATGGTGGCGTTCGCCCGGTCTTCCAGCGCAACACGATCCAGAACCCGCTGCTGTTCGCTACGCCTGGCACGCCAGGTGACGGCATCCAGACCAAAGGCGGCACGAGATCCGCTCAGGTACGAGACAACCTGATCCAGCTAACGAGCACCAACACAGCCGGTATTGGCATTGACCTGGGCGGCTCGTCAGGTGGCGCGACCGGCGACTGTACGGGCTGCTCGTATGAGGGCTACTACAACACGGCGGTCAACAACATCGTCACGTCCAACACGACGGCTGGCTGGGCCTACGGCATGATGATGCAGGGCTGTGAAGAGTGCGGCGCGTACCACAACGACATCTACAAGGCCGGTACCGCAATGCGCGAGCAGAACGGCGGCGGCTGGAGTAGCCACAACCACAACCCGGTCTGGAAGAACAACATCGTTGAAACCTGCTCGAACGGCTTGACCGACGACGGCAACACGACCGGGCGCACGGTTGACTACAACCTGTTCAGGAATCCTGGCTGCACGACCAACATCCCGAGCCAGAGCAACCCGCAGACCGGCGACCCACTGATCACCAACTGGGCGTCTAACTGGACACTGAGCAGCCAAAGCTCTGCGGCTTACAACCACGCTACGTACATCGCCAGCAAGACCGGCTACTACAGCGAGTCTATCCCGCTCAACGTAGACCGAGCCGGCCTGAGCAGGACGAGCGGCTGCCCGGTTCAGATCGGTGCGTACCAGACGTTCACGAACGGTCTGTACGCCCATGAAGTAGCCGCTTCGAGTCCATCGAGCTACTGGCGACTGGGGGAACCAAGCGGGACCACGGCAAGCCCGTACGTGGGTGCAATTAGCGGCACGTATGCCGGTGGCCCGACACTGGGCGCGACCAGCAACCTGACTTGTGATGCCGACACAGCGGTCACGTTCGACGGCACCAACGACGCGCTCAGCATGGGTGACAACTACGGTTTCACCGGGACGACAAGCTTTAGCGTTGAGTTCTGGTACAAGTCGCCTTCGTCCTGGCCGGGCACGACGCAGATGCTTGTTCAGAAGAGCCGCAATGACGGCTCAGGCAATCGTCATGGCTGGAACGTCAGTGTAGACACAACCCCGCACTTCTACTTCCAGCGCTGGCATGACACCAACGCGCAAGTGGCAACGACGAACACGACGACGCTGGCTACGAGCACTTGGTACCACGTCGTAGCGACCTACGACGGCACGACCATGAAGCTCTACGTCAACAACGGCACGGCGTCTACGGCGAGCGATTCGACCAGCATCACGGCTGCAACTCCGACGACCGCGAACTTCGGCGTAGATCTGGACGGCGGCACGTTCTACTACGTCAAGGGCACGCTGGACGAGATTGCTGTCTGGAGCGGGACCGCGTTGAGCAGCGGCACGATCAGCACTCACTACAACGCACGATAGCTACTGGTTTGAGTGGTAAGAGAGGGGGGATTCGAACCCCCTATCCGCAGTCTCGTGAGATTGGGACAGACCCTTTCGGGTGATCCCAGGCCCCTTACTTGCGGTCCTCTCTCTCTTGCCAACTTGAATATAGCATAGGTAGTCAAGGGGTGTCAATAGTTGCCGGCACCAATTTCAAAGATTCGATAAGGAGGCAGGCCACGTGGCTAACATCTTCCAAGCCGCGTGGTCGGCTATCACCGGCCAGTCAATCGAGCAGAAGTTCACGCCGGCCGATCCTACGGTCAACTGGCAGTACGTAAACCATCTCGTCTACACGGCAGGCACGCGACCATACGACGGTGAGTACGGCGGCGACGGCAACTCGGCTGTTTTCGCTTGCTTGCGCGCCCTGGCCTTTGCCAGCATCGAAGCTCCGCTGCGCGTCTACAAGCTGGACGCCAAGCAGGAGCGTGAGCCGCTCTTCGAGCATCCAATCCTTGACCTGTTCGATGAGCCGCATCCCGAGCTAGACCTGAACGAAATCCGCTGGTGGTCGGCCTGGGCGCGGCACATTGACGGCAACGCTTACCTACTCAAAGTCCGATCAGGCGCGGGTAACGTCGTTGAGCTATGGCCGGTCAGCCCGAGCGTTATGCGGCCCAAAACCGGGCGCGGCTCTAGCAACTTCATCGACTTCTACGAGATGGATCGGTTCGACGGTCGCGGCCCCGAGCAGATCCCGGTTGAGAACGTCATCCACTTCAAGCTTGGCGTTGACCCGCTGGACGTACGCAAGGGCATCGCGCCACTGAAGCGGCTGATCCGCGAGATTGCCTCAGACGGCGAAGCGACTCGTTATGCAGACGCCTTGCTCAGGAACTTTGGCACGCCGGGCCTGGTCGCCAAAATACCCTCTGAGACGATGCTCAGCGAGAAGCAGGTACAAGAGCTAAAGAACTCCATTGCGAACGCATTCGGTGGCGAGCGGCGCGGCACGGTGAGCGTGCTAACGGGTGGAGCCGATATGGATCAGTTTGGCTTCTCGCCGGAGCAGATGAACCTGAAGATCCTGCACGACGTGCCCGAGACTCGAATCGCAGCCGTTATGGGCGTTGATCCTCTCGTTGCCCGGCTAGGCGTCGGGCTGGAGCAGACCAGCAACTATGCCTCTGCAAGGCAAGTGCGCGAGAACTTCACGGAGCTAACCATCGTTCCGCTGTGGGTGATGGACGAAGCCAAGTGGAACCGCAAGCTGCGCAAAGACTTCACGAGCGACCGGCGTATCGTCATTGCTCACGACCTGAGCGAGGTGCGCTCGTTGCAGGAAGACGAGAACGCCAAGCACGCCCGCATTCTGGCAGACGTGATGGGCGGGCTGATGTCTCGTGAGATGGGCCTGCGAGAGCTAGGCTTCGACGTGCTGGCTGGCGATGATTCGCTGTGGGTGCCTACGTCGGGCAAGTGGGTCAAGGTAGACGACAGCGTGACGGATCCCGCAGAGGAAGCGGCTCAACAGCTAGCGCTACAGGAAGCCCGTAAGCCAACGCTGCCGCCCGGTGGTCCAAGTGGTGCTCCTGCTGGCAGTAAGGCTCGTGGCGATGCGTTCGCTGAGGCTATTCAGGCTGTAGTTGACACGGCGGCTGAGGGAATGGCCGTGGATCTCGACAAGCTACAGAACAATCAGCGCAGGCGCATCACGGCACGGCTGGTCAACGGCACGAGCCACTAGAGTGGCAAGTCCGGCGGGTCAAGCGGGCGATCAGGTCGGTGCATCTCGTCATCGAATCCATCGTAGAAGGCTTGTGCGAGATCCGAGCCGGACGTATACGGGTTGCTGGCGAGCGTTCGCCCGATCATGTAAGCCTTGCGGCCCTGGGCGTAGGCTAGAAGTTCCCACGGTGACTTGTTGGTGGTCATGGCTTGCTCCGCGAGTGGGCCAACTAGGCCCACTCAGTGTGAACAACGACGTACTCGTCGCTGTGGCGGATGGAAGAGAGGGAATCGAACTGCCGCATTGCGGCTTCGATGGTGGAGTAGGTTCCGAGAACCCACTCGGTGTTGAGGGTGTGTGATCCGTAGATCACGGTGTAGGTTGGGATCATCGTCCCTCCTTCGCTCGATTCCAAGCTGCGTTGATGTCGGCTTTGTCGCATCCGTACTTGGTGACCAGAGCCTTCGTCCAAGTCAGGCGGAACCCGCGAGTCTCGTTCTGAACCATCTTGCTCTCGGGCGACTGGGCCAGTCGGTCGATCTGGCGGGCGGCGAGTTCTTCAAAGCTCTGGAGCTTGGCTGCTTGGGTGCTGTTCATACTCGTAACTTACTCCTGCGCGCTTGATCTGTCAATAGGGAATGCCGGCGTTATGCCGGCACCCACAACTCGGCCAGTTCGCTGAGGCTAACTGGCTCGCCGGCGAAGTCCACGACGTGCTCGTCATAGTTCGCCTGCTCGCGGATGTGCATGATCTGGTACATGCGCTCTCGCTTCAGGTATGCGTTCTGAGCGAGCTTCTCGGGCGTCATTGGTTGCTTCATGGTCGTTTGCCTTTCCGGCCCGCTTAGCGGGCCTTGTGGTTGGCTGTCCAGTGATCTCGCATCCGACGCTCAGCCTTGGCGTCGGCGTCCCAGATCGGGCTGTCTTGCAGCGTTTCGCGGCAGATCGGGCAAGCCCAGCCTTTGAAGCTTGCTACGGGCTTCGGGCCGCGCTCGTTGAGCAGTGCCGCGTCACGCTCGTCACGTGCTGCGCTCAGCGTCTCAGAGATCCGCAGGATGACATCGGCTACGTTCACGTTCTGGTCAGTGGCGAACTTGTCGCTCATCAGGTAGCTAACCAGGCTCATCATGCCGTCCTGAAGGCTCAGGCTCTCGGCGTTCGCGGCTACCAGTTCGTCGCTCAGGTTCTCGATGTGGTTGCTCATGTCCGTAGCTTACGCCCGCCGCTCTAGATCTGTCAAGGGGTTTTCAAGACGAATGTTAGAGATGCCGGCGACCAAAGCTGACGAAGAGCATGACGTACGCGATAACGATCTGGAGCTAGCGCTGCTCACGTTGATTTTCGTCAAGTGGTACGGCACGATTGCCAAGGCCGTTCACGGCTTGACGATCAGGTTGCTTGACCTAGGGCCGGTACCGCTCGATGACGCGGCTGTGCGTTCTGCCATTCTCAACGCTCGCGCCGGTGCCGTGGCCGTGGACGCAGCCACGCGGAAGCAGATAGCCCAGCGCATCGCAGACGGCGCTAGCAGAGGGCTGACGCCGTACGAGATCGCGTACGGGGCGGAAGACTTCGAAGGTATTGACAGCCTGTTCACGCGCACGTGGAAGCATCGCTCGTTGACCGTGGCGAAGACCGAGCTACAGAAGGCTCAGCTACAGGCGACCGTGCAGAAGTTCCAGACCCTTGGTCGTGGCATAGTGACCGCATTGCTCGTCCACGACGGCGACTACGATTCGTTCTGTGCTGGCCGGGATGGCACGGTAGTGGCGGTAAACAACGCGCCCGAGCTAGCTCACCCGCACTGTCATCTCACGATCAGCCCAATTGTTGGCGGGCAAGCATAAAGAAAAAGCCCGGTCCTAGCGCACCGGGCGGATCTTCTCGGGATTCGCGTACCAGCGATCCCGGCCTTTGCCGAAGCCCTGGCCCGGCATGGCCCTGACTAGGATCCCACGTTCGGGATCGAAGGCGAGAATCCGGGCGATCTGCCCGAAGTTCTCGATGATTTCCCCAACCTGGGGAGTCCAGTCCGAGACTGGGAAGGCGAAAGAATCTTCCATCGAAGATCCCCTTTCGATTTGATCTTGTGGGTGTTGCCAGGGGAACCAAGAGAGTCTGCTTGACTGGCCGGCCAGTTCACCTGGGAACTGGAGCACTGGTGCTGCGTGTGGGGTTTCGCCACCGTTAGGTGGTTACTGTACATCCATCCCAATTACAGGTTTGGTACGACTCCCTGTTGCCGATGCAGCCAGGGTTCCCAAGGCCCTCTTACCCACTTCCGCTCTTCGTACACTCGATACGCGACGGTCGCTTGGACTCTCTTTTGTTTTTCAGGTTCCCTTGACACTCTCAAGATACACCCGTAGCGCAGACCTGTCAATAGTTTTTCAAACGAGTTTCAGGATTCGCCGGCGATTCGACTTCGAGCGGCTTCCGCGACCAGCATCATGTGCCGCACGGCGGCTGCGTCAGACGGTAGCGCGTACCACATGCGCCAGTTAGCGATCCGCTCACGGTCAGCCCCGTAGAAGCGTAGAGTCAGGTTCTTGCCGTCAGCCCCCTTGGGCTTTGCGCCCGAGCCTGGGCGCTTTCCTCCGTGGGTCACTTGCTTACTCTCCTTGACTTGTAGATTCGGATGTCGGTTGCAGTGGTTAGCGTAGCCATGTTGCTAATGTGGCGAACTGCCGCGAGCAGGTTTGCTCCTTCGATCTGAAACGACTGGTCACCAATCACGACGCGCCACGCCTTGAGTTTCGGGCGCGGTGCGGGCGTTGCGTCAGCAGGCTTGAGCGTGAGCGACTTACCCACTGTGACCCGCTGTGTCTTGTAGGCGGCTTTGAGGTTTTCGGAAGTCACTGGCCCGAACTCGAAGCCGACTAGCTCTAGCAGGATGCGCGCGAACTCAGGGCCATGCCAGGCTCCGTTACAGTGACCGGTGAGCACGTGGGCCATCTCGTGCAGCACAGTGGCCTTGGTGGCACCCGGAGCGCGCCCCAGGCGTCCTGTAGCGTTCTGCCCGACCACAATCACGTTGCTGTAGGCCGGGTTGTAGCCGCCGGTGCCTTTCTTGAACTTGACGGTGATCTTTTTGGTGCCCCATCGACGGCGGAACCACGCCGCGTTGCATACGCGATCAACGTAAGCCTGAACGACCGGTAGCGAGTTGCCGATAACGTCTTCGGGCAGAGCTATCCAACCGGCGCGGTAGACCTTGAGGCGTTGAGTGTCCCTACGCTTGATCATCGTCATCCCTCCCGTCATCACAGCGCCAGCAGTCGGCGGCGCTACAACCGCAGTCTTTGTCACAGACCGCGTATTTGACCTGATCCGCTGCGATCAGGGTTGCGTAGTGCTCCTGGCAGATCAGGAACGGTAGAAAGCGGTCAGCCTTGCGGCGGCTGATGCAAACGAGATGGGTCATTAGGACCCCCTTCCGGTGACTGCGAAGCGCAGTCGTTCAAGTCGCTGATTCCAATGCTCCCGGCGACGGGCATGCATCAGACTCGCGGCCTGGTCGTAGCTGTAGCTGGCGGGCTGACTCTCAAGCCCTTCGGTCCATACCACGCGCCCGTCAACCTTGATCTTGCCGCTATCGGTGGTGGCGACCATAATCGCGGCGTCTTCCGCGTGCATGGTGGCGGCGACCATCTCGCCCATGTCGTTGTAGACCTTCCAAACCAGCGGGCTTGCCATCACTTCACCTTCCTTGTCAGAAGTTCCTTGGCGCGAGCTTCGGTCATCGAGCCGTTCTCTACGCGATTCCAAACGCAGTTCTCGAAGCTTTTGCACACGACCTGGCCGCGTGGGTTGTCTTTGAGCGGCTCGCTGTAGTTGCCGCAGTAGTGGCACGAGAGGATCTCGCCCATCTCGTCAATGCCGAGTCCGTTGGGGTAGCGATTGTCCACGGTCAGTTTCCTTTCCAAGCAATGCGATTGGTGTTTCGCAGGTTTGCGAATCGCATTGTGCGAGCTAGTCGGCGGATCTGAGCGTTCTGGCGATCTTCCTCTGCCTGATGCTTGGCTGAGTCAAAGGCCTTGAGGCTCTGGCTGAGCGCTGGTCCCATCGGCCATGCGGTTTTCTTCATCCCCTTGAACGTATCATGCCTTTTCGAGACTGTCAATAGGGTTTCGAGCGAGTTTTCAAAATGCCGGCGAGCTATATACTCGGGTCGTTGAGTGGACGTTGGCTGAGTCTGGTCTAAGGCTGACCTGGGCTAGAGGGCGGCGCGAGAGTGCCCGGTGACTCGTTTGAGCGAAGCCCCCATCCGTTCTAATCGGATACGTTCACTCGACTAAATCCAGGGGTCGGTGACTGTGACGCTGCCCTTTCTGATGGCTGTTAGGGCTTAGCCGCGCCGCTTCTTCTGTTACCGTTACCTTACGCCTGCACTCGCGAGATGTCAATATGGAATCAAGGGAGAGGGAAAGAATGCCGGCAACAGCCGAGTACGTTCGTTTAGAGCCAGCCGACCTGGCCGCGATGGCGACACGTGCCAACACGTTCCTGACGCCCGATGGTGCGCAAGCCTGGTACGGCAACGACATCCCCAAGCTTCTGCAAGAGCTAGCGGTGATGCGAGCCGAGCAGCATGAAGCACGCGACAAGTTCGGTGACCATTCCGACGACCCGCTGCCGGTCGTGGCTGAGCGCTGGCAGGAAACGTCTACGGGCCTTTGGGAGAAGGCTCAGGTCAAGAAGCTGCGCGACCAGATCAAGGTGCTTCAAGAAGAGCTAGCCGACGCGGTAGCCGCGCTACAGGACGCTCAAGCCGACGTACAGGCAAAGACCGAGACGAACACCAAGCTAATGACGGACCTTGGCGACCTGGGCAACCAGATCCACGCTATCCACCAGCAGGCGCACGCCACGGCTGCACAGGAAGCGGCTCAGCGGGCCGAGCTAGAAGCCAAGCTGACTGCCGCCGATGGCGAGATCACGCGGCTGGCGGGCCTGGCAGAGCGCAACACGATGCTTGTGACGGCTCAAGCCGCTGAAGAGAAGGCGAGGATCCGTGAAGCCGCCGAGCAACTTCTGGCACTGGTGCGGTGAGGCTGCGCTCTTCGTGGTCTTCGTGATCCTGCCAGCGCTCGTCATCCTGTCGTTCGCCCTGGTCAACCCGATGACTACGGCGGAAGTCACGATGCGCGGCCCGGGCAACGCGATCATCGAGCGCTGCAACGCTGACGCGATACGCGGTTACTGGCCGGCGTACTGCCGATGACTCCGATGGACTTTGATATCGCGCACGAGTGGAACTTCGCATTTGGCGAAGATACCGCTGCGCAGGGCACTCACGTGATGGTCAGGATTGCCCGCGAAGGTGTGATCCTTGTCGAAGAGCGCATGCCACCCGAAGAGTTCCTGAACCTGGCCCACGCCTTCGAGAACGTCGCTCGCGGCGTCCAGGCGCATCTGGATAAACCGGCACATGTTCCGGAACACGTTACGGTTCCGAAGCGCCGGCCCAACAAGCGGCTGTCAAACCCGATCTATGAACCGCGCACCTAGAGTCCTGGCGTTACTTGGCGACGAGACCGGCTGCTCGCTGTGGCGCGTTTGGCAACCGTTCGCTGAGCTAGAGAAGCGTGGCTTCGTAGCCGAGTGGGCACACAAAGACAAGGCTGACGTGGTACTGCCGCTAGTTGCAGCGGGTCGCTACGACGCGATCATCACGCCCAGGATCGTGTGGCCGCACAAGGATATCGGTGAACGCTGGATCAACATTATCCACAAGGCCGGGCTGGCCTGGTTGTACGAGGTGGATGACGACGTGTTCTCGCCCATGATCATCCCGCGCCAGTCGCGGCTGTTCGAGACAGAAGCAGCCAAGGGCTACGCACAGCTTGATTGGGAGAGGCAGGAGCGGATCCGGCTGCTGAGTGTGTGCGATGGTGTCACCGTCACAACTCAACGGCTGGCAACCGTGGTCAAGGCGCATGCTGGCGACAATCCGCCACCCGTCTACGTGATCCCCAACAGTATTGACGCCCGCTGGTTCAAGGAGACGTTGCGCGGCTGCGACCGCATACCTGAGCTAAAGGGCAAGCTGACGGTCGGCTGGGCCGGTGGTGCTCGTGAGCAGATCGACGTGGCAGCACTGTCCGAAGCCTGGTCGATCATCGCTGAGCGTTACCCCGAAGTGCAGTTCGTGATTCAGGGCTTCATCCCAGGCAAGCTGTACGATTCGATTTCCGCAGAGCGCAGGCACTCGCTGCCGTGGCTTCAGCTACCCGAGTACCCACGAGCATGGCTCAACATAGACATAGCCTGCTGCGTCGTAGCGCCAATGGGCTTCAATCACAGCAAGTCCTGCATCAAGTGGTACGAAGCCACGCTAGGCGGCGCTGTGAGCGTTGTCAGCCCTACTGTGTACGGTCGTGAGGCTACAGACGGTCACGACGCTCTGATAGCCGAGACAACCGAAGAACTCGTGGTTGCGATCTCACGGCTGATCGAATCGGAAGAGCTACGGAAGACCTTGCAGCGGAACGCCCGTAAGACGGTTATGACCGAGCACAGCCTTGAGAACAACTGGTGGAGATGGCCGGATGCTTGGGAAGATGCCATCGAAAGATTCCGGAACAAGCCCCAGCTAATCCTCTCGAAAACAGCCTGATTTCGTTCTCAAAGTCCATTCCGTAATACCGGAACACCCTAAGTAAGTAACTACGTTACGGTTACTCTTACTCTTGGACATACCGGAACATACCGGAACACGTTACGGTTTGCTCATCCTGCACTTGCCACAGGTAGCCATCGTGCCAACCTTGTTGCCGCAGTAGTGGGCACAGACCTGACGACCGCACACGCGGCACGTCCAGCCCTTGGTGCCCTTGCAGTTGTGACAGAACTTGCTGTTCATGCCGCTTCACCTTGGAAGCGGCGCACCACAGCGTCAATGTGAGACGCCAAGAGCATGAACTTTCGTTTGCTCTCGATGTCACCGGGTGTTTCCAGAAAGGCGTATTCGGCTCGATTGGCTGTGACCTTGAGTTCTTCTAGTAGCTGTTCCATCGTCTGAACCTCCTGGGAAGCCATTAGAAGGCTCCCCGCATATCGTCACGAACCATCTCGTCAAAAGCTTCCGGGTCCGACTCGGAATAACCGAGAGCTTCTGGACCCTCCCAATCGTCTAGATCGTCGGGTTCTTCGAGATCCATCGGGCTAGCTACGTAAAGCGCACCCTCATCACGATCTTGAAGCCAATCAATAACGTTACGGGCCTGATCTTCCGTAAGACCAGTTGCGTAAGGGCGAGAATCGAATCGACCTACGAAGGTCACTTCCCAAGCTGCGTTTGCCATATGCGTAACTTACACCTTCCTCATTGATCTGTCAACACTTTTTCAAGACCAATTCTAAAACCGCCGGCGCACCACGTTCCCCGGCCCATCCTGCGCTCACGAAGGGAGCCGGCCTACTGTGCTCTACAAGTCCATTCCGCTAACGCTGGTTGACGTGAAAGACGGCTCCGACGCCATGACTTTCACCGCCTACGCATCGACTTTTGGTAACGAAGACCACGGCGGCGACATCATCGAGAAGGGTGCCTTCAAGGGCACGCTGACCAACACCAACCGCGACCGACCGCTGCTCTGGCAGCACGACCCGCGTTCGCCCATCGGCATCGAGAAGTCGATCAAGGAAGACGGCAAGGGCTTACTCGGAACCTGGGAGATCATCGACACCCAGCAGGGCCTGGACGCCTACAAGCTTCTCAAGCGTGGCGCGATTCGCTCTATGAGTATCGGCTACATCCCCAAGACCTGGGAGTGGGCCAACGAAGGCGACACGCGGCTGCTCAAAGAGATTGACTTGCTGGAAAACAGCGTAGTCAGCATCCCCATGAACGACCAGGCGCGAGTGCAATCCGTCAAGTCTGAGACAGACCTTGAAGGTGTGATTCGCACTTACGAGAAGCTTATGCGCGAGATGAAGAGCGTTGATACGCTTGACTACTCGCGGCTGAGTTTGGCCGACCTGACCAAAACACTGACTGATACCGTGGCTGCGTTCCGTGAGCGCTGCCGCGATCTACTCGCCAAGCTACAGGCAGGTGACTTTGACCTGACCGATAGCAAGCGGACAGACCTTGAAGCGCTCTTGGAGACGTTCTCTGAGATGGACGCCGTGCGTTCCGATGCTGAAGCGGTCCTGGCCCACAAGCAAAGCGAGCCGGAACTACCGCCCAGCACTGACGTGCCAGCCGACGAAAAAGCTGACATGTCTTTGGCGTTCGAGCTTCGCCGGCGCAGGCTGCGCCAGCGTGGCATTGAGGTTTAGCTCCACCATGGCTATGACCGTTCAAGAGGCTACTGCCGAGATCAAGACTCGCATGCAGGAAGCCGATCTGATCGAAAAGAGATACGACGACCCCGAGAAGATGCCGCAGGAAGAGCGCGAGCACGTCAAGCAGATCTTCCAAGAGGTTGACGACCTTGAAGCACGGCTCGTCACCCTGGAAGACGCTGAGGTGCGGCGCAAGCGCATCCTGCAATCGCTGGATCGGCACAGCAAGCCGCAGAACCGACCATCGGCGGCTGGTGACAACACCACTCCCGAAGGCCGGCGCTTTTCGCCGGGCCAGCAATTCCTGGGCAGCGTGGACTACCGCGAAGCCAAGATGTCGGGTCTGTTCAACAGCAACCTGACCCGCGTCAACCTTGATGTGACGATGGCCGAAGGCACCAGCATGCTGGACTGGGCCAACCAGAAGACCCTGTTGCGCGGTGGTTCGTCCACTTCGGGTCAGGCGTTCGTCTTGGAAGACCACCAGCCGGGCTTCTTGGATATCCTCCAGAACCCGCTCAACGTGCTGGATCTGATCCCGCGCAGCCCGACCGACTCAGACACCATTGAGTACGTGCGTGAATCCACGTTCACCAACTCTGCTGCGTTCGTCGCTGAGGCTACGGCCTTTGACGCGACTGCTCTCGGTGGTAGCGGTGTCAAGCCTGAGTCTGCGCTCGCATACAGCACGCAGACCGCAACCGTCAGGACCATGGCTCACTGGATCCCGGTCGAATCTGGCCGCGCAGCGTAGTAATACGCTGTAGTTACCGCGTGAATTGCTGGAAGCCGTACAGGTAATCAGCAGCCAAGCCGATCAGGAATGGTCGGAAGGTTCAGAGACTAGGGCATGGAGTCCAGACCGGACGGTAAAGCCCCACGAGTGCGCGGCACCCTACCAGGGTGAAGATATAGTCCCACACTCCTTGGAAACGAGGAGAAGTCAGGATAAAGAGCCTGACGCTAAGAGATGCACCAACCGCATGTTGTCTGACGCCCCGGCCATCCGCTCGATCATCGACCAGCGCTTGCTGTTCGGTCTTCAGCAGAAGCTTCAGAGCCAGATCGTCAGCGGTGACGGCACAGGTGAGAACCTGACTGGCATTTTGAACCTGGCCGGCATCGGCGTTGTGGGCAAGGGCACTGACGCTGGCGTTGACGCGCTGTACAAGGGCCGCACTTACGTGGCATGGACCGGCTTGGGCCGACCTACCGCGTTCGTGCTCAACCCGACCGACTGGCAGAACATCCGACTCAGCCGTGAGTCGGCGGCTACTGCTACCCCCGGTACCTACCTGTTCGGCCCGCCAAGCCTGGGCGGCGCAGATACCCTGTGGGGCCTGCCGGTCGTGCTGGATCCGAACATCCCAGCGGGCACCGGCCTGATCGGTGACTTCAACCAGGGCGTCACCCTCTACGACCGCGAGCAGGGTGCGGTTCGCGTTGGCACCGTCAACGACCAGTTCATCCGCAACATGCAGACCATTCTGGCTGAGTTGCGCGTGGCCTTCGTCGGCTGGCGACCAACGGTCTTCTGTAAGGTCACCGGGCTGTAAGCCTCTCGTGATCGCCCGGCGCGTGGTGCTTTTACGGCACGAAGCACGCGCCGGGCTGAGCGGCGACACGGTAGTCTCCCTCCCCCTGGCTACCGTGTTCGCCTGCCCGGCATATCCACTGCATTACAATTGGTCAGGAGGTACACATGGCTGAAGACAAGCAGATGTATCCAGTGAACCTGTACGACCCAAACGGCGGCTTCGTTGGCACCGTTGAGCACGAGCACGACGTGAACGCCGACCGCGACCGGCCACTGACCGCTGGCGGCAAGACCTACGTCTACCAGGCGCGATCTGACCGCTGGGTTCAGGTTGGCGAGCCGCACGAGATCAAGGGCAAGCCCAAGGCAGACCAGCCGTCTCAGAACGAGCCGATCCAGATGGGTCAGCCGCTTGGCGAAGATCCGGTAGTCGAAGAGCGCAGGACTCCAACAGCCAAGCCCTGACTACCTTTTCTTTCATCGTCGCAACGCATAGGGAAGATCGTCCACTAGCGCGTTGCCTGGCTAGCATCAAGCCCCAACTCGGTTCAGGTGATGAGGTTATCGTCGTAGGAGATACGCACGACGGCCAGTTGCCCGGTGTAGAAGCACTGACGACCGGGTTGGGGCTTCGCTATCTAAGCCTGGACGCAGGGCACCATTGCTTCGGGCATTGCCAGCACAACTACGCGATCACCCAGGCCAAGGGTGACTACATCCACTTGAACGACGACGACGACATCTGGACGCCCGATGCGGTTTCCTTGATGCGCCGTGGAGCGCAGACCTGGCCGGGTAAGGTGCTGCTGTTCCGGTTTCAGTCGTACTACGGCAGACAGATCTTTTGGAGTCAAGCGGGGAGGCTTGAACGTGACACCATCGGCGGGCATTGCGTTGTGACACCCAACGTGCCTGGCAAGATCGGCAAGTTCACCGACGCCTACAATGGGGATTTTGACTACATCGAAGGCACGGTAAACGGCTTCGGCAACGACCCGATCTGGATCAACGCCATCGTAGCTATCGCTCGCCCATGACAGCGTTGATTGACGTACTCGTGCCACCGCTGCCGTTGGTTGGGCGACATGCGCTGATAACGGGCGGCGGGCACGGCATCGGCAGAGCGATCTCGCTAGAGCTAGCACGCCAAGGCGCGGCTGTGACCATCGGATACAACACTCGTGGCGACCAGGCAGAGATGACCATGCGCGAAGTACGTGCCTACGGTGGTGACGCCGAGATCCTCAAGGTGGCGCTGGTCAACGAGTACCCGATCCTGACCGAACTCGACTGCGATATTCTGGTCAACAACGCCGGTGTGACCGCTGGTAGGTCCGTTGGTAAGACCACGTTATCTGATTGGCGTAACGTTGTTGACGTAAACCTAACCGGAACATTCCGGATTACACAGATCGCCTTACCGGCCATGATTGCTCGCGGCTGGGGCAGGATCGTCAACATCGTGAGCGTTGTTGGGCTGGATGGCCGACTCGGGCCAGCTAGCTACGCGGCGAGCAAGGCGGGCCTGGTCGGCTTCACTAAGGCTACGGCCATCGAGCTAGCGCACAAAGGCATCACGGTCAACGCGGTAGCGCCGGGCTTCATAGACCGCACTGGCATGCTTAGCGAAGTCTCGCAAGAGAACCGCGAGAAGGTGCTGAGTCAGATTCCTATGCGACGCTTCGGACAACCACAGGACGTGGCGCGGGCCGTGATGTACCTGATCGAGAGCAACTACGTGACGGGCACTGTGCTGAACGTGTCAGGAGGCTACTCAACGTGAAGCTGAGCGAGCTACCTGTGATCAGCCTGTGCCCACGTTGCAAGAGCACCGAGTACGTGATACCGCTCGTTGAGCCGTGGACGGCAGAGCTTATCTGCATGCGCTGTACGCGAGCACTGGCGACCGAAGCCGCCCCGGTGTGGTGGACGTGGCATCCGATTGCGACCGGCTTGGCGGTAATCACCACATGGGAGTTGTGACCGTTCCACTGGTGGCAACCCGAGTAACAACCTGGGGCCACGTCAACTGCATGCGGCTCATTCGCAACCAGGGCAGGGCGGGCTTCAGCAACGATAACCGCGAAGTCACCGAAGAAGAGCAGTGGGGTTGGTGGCGAGCCAACCACGACAAGCTGCATGCGTGGCTGTACTCGCAGCATGGGGAGGTTGTGGGGTTCGGTATGATCAAGCAAGCAGAGGATGGTTGGCATCCATCGGCGGGCGTCTGGATCAAGCATATAGGCCGTGGCCTGGGCGGCAAGATCGTAGATATGCTTGCGGATGAGGCTAAGGCGTTAGGCATCACGCTGTACGCGCAGGCGAAGCTAGACAACCCGGCAGCAGTCAAGACGCATCACGCGGATCGGTGGGACAAGACAGGCGAAGACGACACGTACGCTTACTTCCGGAGCAAGCCGTGATTGATCTGTTTCGTCCGTTTATGTCGGCAGACGCCGGCGTAGCGGCGTGGCTAGCACTGACTCCCGATGAAGATGGCCGTCTGTTCATCGGGCAGGGTCCGAAGGTGCAGGAGTTCGAGCGACAATTCGCTGAGTTGGTGGGACTGGAAACGCCACTAACGATGAACTCCTGCACTTCAGCCCTGGACCTGGCGTTACATCTGTGCGGTGTTGGCCTGGGCGACGAAGTGATCACCACGCCCATGACCTGTACGGCAACCAATAGCCCAATCGTCACGCGGCGAGCCAAGATCGTATGGGCAGACGTGGATCCTGAGACGGGCCTGATTGACCCCGATGATGTGCTCAGGAAGATCACACGGCGAACCAAGGCGATCATGGCCGTAGACTGGGCTGGCAGATCGTGCGACTACAAGCGGCTCATGCCACCAGGGTTGCCTGTGCCGGTCATTCAAGATGCGGCGCACAACCTGATGGTGGATCCCGACAACCACGGTGACTATGTGGCCTGGAGCTTCCAGGCGATCAAGCATCTGACCACGGTTGACGGAGGGGCGCTTCTCGTGCCTCAGAAGCACTACGAACGGGCCAAGCTACTCAGATGGTATGGGCTAGATAGGGAGTCTTCAGCAGATTTCCGGTGCGCTCAGGATATCAGAGAAGTCGGCTACAAGTACCACATGAACGACGTGAACGCGACCATTGGTCTAGCCAATCTGCCGCATGCGCCGTGGGTCGTTTCCCGTCACCGGGAGAATGCGGCCTGGTACATGGTGAACCTGCGAGCCGGGCCAGATGTGTTGTTCCCGCCACCCGACGCTAAAGGCTCGTGGTGGCTGTTCACGCTGCGTGTGAAAAACCAGCAGGGCTTCATCAAGTTCATGGCAGATCGTGGCGTTATGACCGGCCAGGTTCACGCTCGCAACGATACGCACAAAGGGTTTGATTACTACAACGGGCCGCTACCTGGCGTTGACAAGTTCTCGGGCCATCAGGTCGCCATTCCGGTTGGCTGGTGGCTGAGCGAGCAGGACAGGCAATACGTAGCAGATGCCATAGAGGCTTACTCGTGGGCAAAGGTGGCGGCATTTACATGACTCAGCACAAGCACCAGTGGGCGTATCTGCGGCAAGAGGTGAAGCTGTCTGACGAGCTTGTGCACGGTCAGCATCAACGCAGGCTGATTGACCTGTTCCACTGCAAGGTGTGCCTGGAGTACCACGGCGTTGACGTAGGGCCGGCACGAGCCGAGACACGCGGGGCGCAGCCTCAGTGAGCGCAAACCTGTACGCATCGGTGGCCGAGTTCCGTGATCGCATGGGCATTACTAACACCGAGTCCGATTGGCAGTTAGACCGTGCCTTGCAGACGGCTTCCCGATGGATCGACCGCACGCTAGGCAGGCGTTTCTACACGACCGACTCGGACGAGATTCGCTACTACACGGCGTGTGATGCTTACTGGGAGCTACGGCCCGAAGACGACATCCTGAGCGTAACCACGCTTGAGACAGACGCGAACGGCGACGGCGTGTACGAGACAGTCTGGTCGGCGGGCACCGACTACCATTTAGAGCCGATCAACGCACTAGTGAACGGCGAGCCGTACACGAGCATCTGCAAGTCATGGTGGCAAGGTCGCTTTAGCTTCCCGTCGTATACGAATGCTGTCAAGGTGACGGGCAAGTTTGGCTATTGCACGCTGTCGAACGTTCCGATGCCGATCACCACGTTGTGCATGATGGTGGCGGAAGGCGAAGCCGGACCTGGCTTGAGCGATCTGGTTATACCGGGCGTGCAGAGCTACAAGATCGGCAATGAGCTAACGGTGACGGTGGCGGGCAAGAACCTGCCCAAGAGCGCCGCGAGCATTATCGACCAGTACCGTCGCGGTGTTGGGTACGTCGCCTGATGCCGATCCCTCGTAACACGGACGTACTCAAGCGGGTTATTCAGCAGACGTTCAACACGAGCGTTGAGGTAAGCCGCAAGGGCCAGGTAGCCGATACCACCGGCGGTATGACCGACACGTATACCGTTGCGTCAACTCTGCCATGCCAGTTCTATCGCCAGGGCATCACGCCACTAGAGCGCGAGAACGCGGTACAGGTCCGGAGCATCTCGGTCTGGATCTTCGTGTTCGCTTGGGGGTCCGACGTGCTGCCCACTGACCGACTCGTAGAAGTCAGCAGCGGGCGCACGTTTGAGGTGGTTAGCTCTGCGACTGGCTCGCTTGATCTGGCGTGCCGGGTTCTCGCTCAGGAGATCCTATAAAGGGCTGAGCGGCCTTCAGGCACTTTTTGCATAGACGTACGTCGGGTGCCGTGTTATACGTGCGCTTGCTGACGGTAACGTAGATACCGCACATGCTCGCGGCACGACGAAAGTGCGTAGCCTGGTGAACTAGATGGAATGGTGGCCGTTGTGGCCGGTCACGGAAGTGGGTATCGCTGTACCCAAGCCAGAACGTTTCGGTCATTAGTAGTTCTCCCTCTTGTGGGCTTGATAGCCCCAATTGCGCTTGCGGTCTGCTTCCGACTGTCGGCCCTTGCCTGTGCACTGGTAGCAGAGTTCTTCGTGATCGGCTCCATCCTTCAGGTACATCCCGGTTTCGTCGCAATGTAGGCAGGGCGTCCAAGTGGCCGAGTCGCCATCTGCTGCTTGCATCTGAGCAATTCCGAAGACGATCTGTTCGCGGATCTGAGCCTTGCTCATGAGTGGTCGCTGGCCTTTGTCCAGAGGCTTCTCCCAAAAAGTGTTGATCATCGCCTTCGCCCAGTTGATGTAGGCCCTTGGGATCCGAAGTGCGCTGCTCATGTCCGTAACCCTACACCCCGCTGATTGAACTGTCAATACCCTTTCACCCGAGTTTTCAAAATGCCGGAGGATTCAGATGCCTGCTAAACGAGCAGACGCCGACGATGGCGTCACGAGATGCCGCCACTGCGGCACAGCCCCAGCGGAAGAGCCGACGACCGAAGACTGGCTCTGCAAGGCGTGCGAACGCTACCAAGACTTCGCGATCTGCCCAACGTGCGGCGGGGTTACCCGGCACAGCACGCTCTCGCCGGACGCCGTTCCAGAGAAGGCTGAATAATGGCTCGCGCACCACTCACCCCAGTTCTTAGCTCAGCTTCGGGCAGCGTGCTGTCTGCGCCGGGTGCGGTAGACGCCGCGAACGGCAACGAGTTTGCCAACGCCGGGCGTGCTCTCATCGAGATCACCAATGGCTCGGCGTCAGCAATCACGGCGACCTTCATTACCAATGGCACGTACAGCGTCGGCAGCACGGCTTATGCCATCTCAGACCTGGCCGTGGCTATTGCGGCGTCGGCTACCAAGGTATGCGGTCCGTTCGACACCACGCTGTTCAACAGCGGTACCAGCACCGTACAGGTTGACTGGACGAGCGGCACGTCCATCACGGCTCGCGTGATCACGATGGGCACTTCTTAGCAACATGCCCCCTGTTCGCAACGTAGGCAACATCAGCGTCAAGGTCACCGTCAAAGGCGACCGCACTGGCGCTGTAATTGCCGCGATCCTTGCGAACGCAAAGCAAGCCGTTGACGACACAGCCGTAGACCTGCAAACGATGGCATTCCAGCTAGCTCCGGTTGACACCGGGGCTTTGCGTAACAGCATCTACATCAACAACGGTGACAGCAGCGACTACACAACCAGGGTAGCTATCGCCGGCAACCTGCGACCCGAGATGCAGGCATTGGACGAACTTGATCCCGAGTTCGTCATCAGCCTGCAAGGTAGCACCAGTGGGCCGAATGTCTACGTCACGGTGATCGGCGTGGCCGCGCACTACGGTCTATTCCAAGAAGAAGGCACCGTGTTTCAGCCGCCACAGTCGTTTATGCGGCCTGCGGCTGAGTCGATGGGCGATGAACTAAGCAAGAAGATGAGCGACGGTATCGCCAACCTATGAGCGCAGACGTAACCCGTATCGACCAGTGGATCTACTCCACGTTGAGTAGCAACGCCACGCTCAACACGCTGGTCGGCGGGCGGATCTATGGCGACATGGCACCGCAAGGCGCGACGTTCCCACTGATTCTGTTCTCGTTCCTGGGCGGGGCTGACAAGGTGCTGACTTTTCGCAGTCGGTTCACTAATGCCATCTATCTGATCAGGGCAGTGGGGCGCGGTTCGTCGTTCAACAGCGTTGAAGAAGTTGCTGACGGCATCGACACGCTGCTGAGCCAGATCCCCGATAACGGCATAGTCGTTCGAGACATTCGTATCGCTTCTTGCACGCGCGAGCAGCCGCACCAGCGCAAAGACATGGAATCAGGCGTACCTACGGTCTACCTGGGCGGCTTCTATCGCATCAGGTACCAGCCAAGCACATGAACGACGAGCGCGAGTTCTGGATCCGTGTGCGCCGTGGGCTGTCTATCGTCACTCACGCCATTGACGCTGAACGGGCAAATGATCCGTTTTGGGCGGCTGTTCTGCGCGGCCTGAACATCGTGGTACGCGCTATCGAAGTCAAGTGGCGATTGCCGCACAGCAGCATTCGCACCATCGGTCAACCTATCACTGAGCCACCGGATTCCCCGCTCGCTCAAGCCTCAGACGAAGGGAATTCGGATGCCATTCAATAGCGGCAATATCGCTACTTTTAGCCTTGGCGGTAGCGACATCAGCGCATACGTCACATCGGTCAAGCTGTCGATTCAGCGTGACACCAACGACATCAAGCCAATCGGCGGCTCAGCCGTCTCTACGCTTGTCGGCCCATACGCGACCACGATCAGCCTTGAAGGCGGCTATGACCCAGCGGTTGACGCCATCCTGTCGGGCATGATGCTCGCAGCCACGCCGGCCTTGCAGGCATTCGCCTACCGACCAGCCGGCTCAGGCGGCGGCACTAGAACGCTCAGCGGTAGTGGTTACCTGTCAAGTTATGAGGTAGACACTCCCGGTGACGACACGGCAACGTGGACCGCTGAGGTTGCAGTCGTAGGCACCGTTACCGACGCTTAGAGCGTCAGCTAACCCATCTCCCTCAAAGGTAGGCACATGGATAACAACCTTCGCATCCTGTCGGCAGACGAGATATTTGCCGTCAACGACATCCAAGAGATCACGGTCCCGGTCCCTCAGTGGGGCGGGGCCGTGGTTATTCGTTCGCTGACGCAGGAGCAGGCCGGCAAGCTGCGCAAGAAGGCGACGTACAAGGATCGGGTCACCAAGCAAGACCTGATCGACAACGACATGCTCGAAGCCATGCTCTTCACGGAAAGCATCGTGCAGCCCAAGTTCTCGCTGGACGACTACGAGAAGCTCCAACAGAAAAGCATGGCCGTCATGGCGATGCTTATGCGCGAGATTATGAGTGCATCCGGGCTATCGGATGAGTCGGTGAAGGACGCCACCAAAAGCGCTGAGGACGGATCAGACGTTGAGGTTTGAGTACATGTTGGCTCGTGAACTACGCATGACCAGGGCGCAGCTTGTCCACTCTATGAGCGGGTCTGAGTTCGCGCACTGGATCGCGTTCTTCCAGCTAGAGCAGTACGAGCAACGTCGGCAGATGAAACAAGCCGAAGGGCATCGTCGTGCGATGTCTCAGGCACGCGGAGGCTAGCCGACCATTCCTGTACCTGTTGCCGAACTATTCGTAACCGTTGGCGCGGATGTCACCGGCGCTATTACCGGGCTGAACTCGGTTAGTGCCGCCATCACCAAGGCCGGCCAGTCCATCCAGCGCTCAGGCACCAACCTGACGCAGGGCTTGACTGCTCCGATCCTGGCTTCCGTGGGCGCGGTCGCGTTCTTTGGCGCAGAGTTCGAGAACCAGTTCGCCAACGTAGCGCGTGCGGCTCAGGGTACTCCCCAGGAACTAGCCGATCTAAACAACCAACTGCTAGAGCTTGCCAAGACGCAGCAGGCTGGCGGTCTTGATCCCGGCAAGCTGACGGACATCGCCACCGCTGGTGCTCAGATGGGCATCGCGGCTACAGACCTGTCCAAATTCGTCGCGGTCGTAGCCCAGTTGTCAGGTAACACCGGCCTTGATCCGGGCCAAGCCGGTGAGGCGTTGGGTATCATCGCCACGCTAACGCATACATCGGCGGCTGAGTTCTCGAACTTGGGTTCAACGATCACCGACCTGGGCAACAAGCTAAACGGTGGCGTACAGCAGATCATTGACGTAACGCAGAGAATCGCCGGCGCGGCGACGGCCTTGGGCCTGACCAAGCAACAGATCTTGGGCATCTCGGGTGCCATCGGCGCTATTGGCGTTGAGCCTGAAGCTGGCGGTACCGCGATTCAGCGCATCCTGTTGCAGATCACGGCGGCTGTTGCCAATACTGGACAAACGACAGACGAGCAGAAGTCGAAGCTTCAAGAGTATTCGGACAAGCTGACCGATCTTGGCTCGTCACTACAGGCCGCGACTGAGCGGCAGCGTGCCTTTGGGCGCAACACGCCTGCGAGCGCGATCAGCGCAAACGCTGCGCAGATCGACAAGTACAAGCGTGAGATTGGTCAGACCCAAGAGGCGCAGAGCAAGCTTCAAGGTGAGATCGGCGGCGGCAGTGACAAGCTGAAAGCGTTCGCTGACATCTCGGGCGTCACTGCCGACCAGTTCAAGGAGATGGTCAAGACCGATCCGGGCGCGGCGTTCCAGGCAGTTATCCACGGCTTGAACCGAATCCAGCAAGGTGCGGGCGGGCCAGAGCGCATCGTAGAAGCTCTCGATGCGGCAGGCATCAACGACGCCCGATTGACTCGCGTGCTTATCGGCCTGGCAACTGGCGCTGACGAGTTCGACAAGTCGATGAACGCGGCCAACAAAGCCTGGGCAGACAACACCGCGCTAGCTGAGGGAACGGCAAAGAAGCAGGGCACGGTGATTCAGACGCTTCTCAGGCTGAAGAATACGCTGCAAGCTATCGCTATCCAGGCGTGGCCGGCCTTCGAGACTTCGGCGCGTGATGCCATCGCGTTCATGGAAACGAAGGTAATTCCCGTAGCGCTTTCGGTACGAGACAAGTTCTTGGAGCTAGATCCAGCGCTGCGCAGGAACATCTTGTTGTTCGCTGCCCTGGCCGCCGTTCTCGGGCCGGTCTTGTTTGCGGTCGGCTTGTTCGTGATTGTTCTAGGCTCGCTGTTTAGCCCGCTGATCTTGATTGCTGCCGCTGTTGGCGTTCTTGCCGTTGCATGGGCAACCAATTGGAACAACATTAGAGACACCGTAGGCGGGGCTGTTGAGACGATCATAAGGTTACTGAACGGCGATCTGAGCGGCGCTCTTCGGGCGGCAGTGGTAATTGTTGGCGCAGCCGCAGTGATCATGGCCGCCGTTCTTGGCAACGCACTCGGCGGATTGGTTGTGAAATTTGCGGCGTTCGCCACAACGTGGATCCTGCAAGCCGTCAAGGTTGCGGCTGGCTGGGTGATTGCTGCCGCTCCTGCCGTGGGTTTGATCCTTGCCATCGCCGGTGTAATTGTGGCCGTCGCCATATTTCGGCGGGCGTGGGATTCCAACTGGAATGGCATTCAAGAAAAGGTCGTGCCGGTTCTTGAACTCATCAAGAATCTTGACCAGGCATTCGCTAACTTCCAGGGGTTCACGCCACAGACCAGGGCTGCATTCCAGTCTGAGGCTGATTCGCTTCAGTCGATCATAGATAACGCGAAGAAGGGGCAGGCAACCAGCCCGCCGTCGCCATTGCTGGACGCTGGCGAGGATTTCGTCAAGCAATTCCAAGCCGGCTTCCCGGATCTACAAAAGCAGATTCAAGCGCAGGTAAACGGCGTCAACACGGATGCGCTGGGCGTGCTGGGTGTTCCGACAACGGGCATCAGAGTGGCTCAGGGCCAGCTTGATTTCGGGCCGACGCTCAGCGACTTCCTCACGTCAACAACGGGCACGGCTGTGCCAACAGATGCAGCGTTTGGCATTGGCACTCAAACGGGCGTTTCACCGATTCCACAGCAGCCGGTCATCGTCAACATCAACAACCCCGCCGTGTTCGATCAGGCGATGCTTGATCAGATGCAAACGCAAATGCTAGACGCAGTGACGGCTGCGATGGTTACGTCCGAGAAGCTGACCGATGTGCCGCCGATCTCGCAGTTGCCTGGTCAACCGCTCTTTGGGGCGGGAGTGCCTCAGTAGATGGCTACCTTCGGCGGGGTTGCGTTCACGGTGATCCTTGATAGCTTTCAGGAGTCGCGTGAGGCGCGAGTAGCGGTGACCGAGATCCCCGGTGGTGACAACTTCTACGTTGACCTGGCCGGCAGAAGTCCGTTGAAACTGAACGTCAACATCGTCATGGACAACGCGTCGGTGTGGGGCAGTCTCAACGGGATGATTGGGCAAGAGCAAACGCTCAGCATCGAAACGCTGGACACCCATACGGCTGTGCTGATGACCGTTTCTCGCCCTGCCCCTGAGCTTGACGGCACGGTGACCGGCACGGCTACGTTCTTGATCACCAACGCCTGATGGTTGTCCGAATCGCGGATCTGAATGTGACGGTAGGCGGCACGCAGGTTCAGCAGCCGATCTCTGCCACGGTGAGCCTTGGTTATGACATGAGTTATGGCACGGCTACGGTTACCGTTGCTGGTCCACCACCCAGCGCAACCTACTACGACACGGTAGACATCACTGTAGACGCGGGTGGCGACTCTCATCAGTGGTTTAGCGGGCTGCTCACCCAGGTTCAATACAACCTGTATCCGCGCTCTACGACGCTCAACTGTAGAGGGCGGATGTTCCTGCTAGACCAGTACAAGATCACTGGTACGGATATAGCTTCGACCAACGCCGATAAGGGCTTGCTGCTGGAGGATATAACCGGCGGGCCTGCTACGGATGAAGCCATCGTGAGCGCTGTAATCGGCATGGTTGGGCTTGGTCTAAACGGCGGCAGTATCGGCGGGACCGGCACGACGATGGGCACGATTGCGCCCGAAGAGTTTGCCTGGCGCAGCAACGAATCAGCGCTGGCTTACATCCAGAGGATTGACGCAATCTCGGTCGGCTACCGGCTGTTTGAGTCAACTGGCGGCAGTATCTTCCGCTCGCAAGTTTCGTCTGTGCCATCGGGCGGTACGGATATGGCGTTTACCGAAGGCGAAGACATCAGTGAAGGCCAGAACACTCGTAGCGTCCAAGAGGCGTTCAACGCTGTTCGGGTGACCGGTTATGCCGTGGGTGACTTTGCCGACCCGCGAGTCTGGTACGAAGAAGGCTCAGCCGACGTAGTTACCGGGACGCAGGTTTATAGCTTCGACAGCCCGATGATCGAGCGCAGAGCTAACTCATCGCCGGGCCAGGGCATCTCATGTCAAGCGATGGCGGGCTACTGGCTTGGCGAGTTGAACCGCGAGCTTATCAAGCTGACCATGACGACACCGCGCAACGACAACATCGGGCCTGGGCAGATCCACGAGATAGCCAATGCGACCAGGCTCGGCTTGACTGAGCGGCTGTGGGTGCAGCGTGTTGACAAGACGTTTGCTCAGAGCGGCTCGGTCACTCAAAGCATCCAGTACATCGGTGGCGGCGGATGAGTTCGTTTAGCCCCGGCAACAATCCGTTCACGCGAGAGTCAGGCTTCGGCGCGCAGCCCAAGCCTGAGCTAGTTGCCATGTGGCGCTCGGCCATTATGAAGGCTCGCCAGCAGCAAGATGAGCCTGACGCTCAGATGGGTGCGGTTGTGGCTAACTTCGATGGGGCCGGGCGCGCCCTGACGGTAGGCCAGGGCAGCATTCCGCAGATCCCATTTGGCGCGTGGCGCATCACCGGCTGTCATATAGCAGCGGGCATATGGAATCCCGGTAGTCTGCGTCTAGAGCCGATCAACGCATCGGCTAGTGTCGATATACGACTGTCTCACGTTGGGTTATGGGCAGGTGGTGCTACGCCTATCTACACGAGCCGCCCGGCTCTTATAGCCCAAGCTGAAGCCATCATAGATGTCAACGGTTGGATCACTGATCTACAGCCTGCTGACGTGTTGGCATTCGCCCTATCAACGGTTTCAGGAGGCGTGACGGTGGTCACGCTTACGCTTACGTTGAAACGGCTGGGCGTTCTTGGTGTTGGCGAGACTACCGTGACGGATTCTTTTGGCGACACGCTGGTCGATAGCTCCGGCAGATCAATCGTAGTTAGAGGGTAGGATGGGCGTACAACACTCAACGCAAGCCGGTATAGAGCTACACGAAGATAAGCGGATCAAAGAGCCTGTCCGTGCTGCATCTACGGCTAACGTTACCCTGGCTACGCCCGGCTCAACGATGGACGGCGTGTCGCTCAGCAGTGGCGACCGCGTTCTGCTCAAGAATCAGTCCACGACTTCGCAGAACGGGATCTATACCTGGGCTGGTTCGAGCACGCTGCTGGTCAGAACGCCTGATGCCGATTCGGCTTCTGACTTCGTGTACGGCTTCCAGATCTACGTACGTGAAGGCACGGCAAACGCTGCTACGTACTGGATGTATACGCAGTCGAGCGCTGTCACGCTTGAAACCACGTCGCTCACCTTCGCCAGCACAACCATAACGCCAACGCTATTCAGTGATGCTGAGGGCAACCCGGCGAATCTGGCCGGTACGTCATCTGACGGCACTAGCCTGTTTACGGCTAGGCGCGATCACGTTCACCAGGGCTTCAACGATGCTGAGGGCGACCCGGCCAACCTGACCGGCAGCACGGCATCAGATGGCACGAGCACCTATTCTGCCCGGCGAGATCACGCACACAAGGGCTTCCTTGACTCAGAAGGTGACCCGGTAGATGTAACTGGCTCAGCAGCCGCAGACGGCACCAGCGCATATACGGCACGGCGCGACCACGCTCACAAGCTGGGCATTACCACGACGCAGGGTGACCTGATTGTCGGCGGCTCTAGCGGTGTTCCTCAGCGGCTAGCGGCGGGCAGCACAGCCGGCCAGGTGCTAACCAGTGGCGGCTCGGGAGTGATCCCTACGTGGGCTGCGCCCAGCGGTGGGGGTTCTGGTGGCGGCGGCGGATCTGGCGCGATCTCCCCGATTCAGGTGGTCGGCCCACTCACGGCAACAGCAGGCACGATTGCGTTCACGCAGATTCCGCAAACCGGCTACCGCAACTTGCGGCTGGTGCTCAGGGGTAGGGGCACAACGTCGGCTACTCAGGTTCGCGTTGATCTTCAGTTCAATGGCGATACCGGCAACAACTACGACGGCATTATCAATCAGAACAATACGACGTTCTCAAACCTGATTGAGTCGCTAGGCGTCGGGGCGATGCCGATTGCTGACATCGCTGCTGCTACGTCGGTTTCGGGCGATGTGGGCACGCTCGAACTATGGATACCCGGTTATACGGACACGACGCAGAACAAGGACACGCACGGCAACGGCACGGTCCGGCTCGCAGCAACGACCACTAACCTACGCAACATTGAAAGCACAGGTCACTGGCGCAGCACGGCGGCGATCAACAGCATCACCCTCACGCCTGGGACTGGTAGCTTCGACGTAGGCTCGTATGCCTGTCTATACGGCGAGATGGACACGGCGGGTGTCTTGCTTACTCCTGCCAGCAACCAGTTGTATGAGACAACGTTGACGGCTGCTGCTGCGTCAATCAACACCGGCACGCTGAGCCAGGCATACCGCGATCTAAGAGTCGAGATATTCGCCAGAGGTGATACAGCGGCTACGTCCACAGCGGTAACGATGCGGATAAACGGCGACTCAGGCGCAAACTACAACTTTGAGCAGATCCGTGCCAATGGTGCGGCTGCTGGTGGTACGTCTTCTACGGGGCAAAATTCTGGCAACGTCCTCCTGAATATGCCTGCCAACACTGGCACGGCAAACGTCTTCGCCAATACATCACTTCGCATCGACAATTACACCGCGATTGTCGGCTTCAAAACGTGGGTGGCAACGGGCTTCGATCTGATCTCTAACCTGCCGCAGTTCGATGGATATGCGGGCTGGTGGGCGAGCCAGGTAGCCGTTACGTCGCTGTCGTTCACTCCGGCTGCGGGTAACTTTGCGGCGGGCACTACCGTTCGTGTCTATGGCGAGCCGCTAGCAAGTGGTGGCTCGGCAGTTGGCACCGGCACGCGGCTCAGGCTCAGCGGCAACCAGTCGATCACGACAGCTACAGCTACGGCGATAACATGGGACACCGAAGACAACGACGCCGACCAGCAGCACTATGAGTCGGCGGCAAGCCTGACCGGCACGGTAGCCAAGACGGCGACCAGTGCGACATTGGCCGGCACGTCTACGGCGTTTCTGACTGAGCTAAGCGTCGGTCAAGTGATCGCCGTACCGGGCACCGCGACCGAGAAGCGCGTCGTGATTGCCATTGCGAGCAATACGAGCCTGACAGTCAACAGCGGCTTCGTCAACAGCGCTAGCGGTCAAACGGCTGCTCGGGTCAACACAGCCGTAGTGTTCCGCCAACCGGGCTTCTACATGCTGGAGACGAACATCTACAGCGCTGCGCTGAGCACCGGCGCTGTGACGTTGCAGTACTACCTGAACAACCTGACCACTGCGACTAGCGGCACGGCGATTGGGCAGCGAGATCCCGTAGCTATCAACGCCAGCGCTGGCTATGACCTTGTGGTGGCTAGGAGCTTCCAGCAATGGGACTTCGTGGAGGTTGTCTGGACGCAGAATAGCGGCGGTAACGTCAACGTCCTGGCCGACGAGCGCACGCACTTTGCGGTCAACGCTCGCCCTACGATCATCGTCGCGGTGCCGTATGTGTGCGTCAAGGATGTCAAGACCGCGTTTACTCACGGCGGTACGTTTACCAGCGGCTCGGATCAGACCCGCGACCTAAACACGATTGACTCGGATACGGCTGGCATCGCATCGCTATCTGGCAATCAGTTGACGCTTCCACCGGGTACCTATAGGTACTCGATCAGTTGCCCGGCGTACCTTGTGGACTACCATCAAGCGGTGCTCTACAACGTTACTGACTCAGCTATCGTGAAGCGCGGTACGGCTGAGCTTGCATCTAGCAGCACGGTGATCCAGACACGATCCTGGGTCATTGGCAAGATGACGATTTCGGGCACCAAAGTGTTCGAGGTGCGCCATCGGTGCGCTACAACTTCGGCTAGTACCAATGGTTTCGGTATTGCCATGAACTGGAGCGATATTCCGACGTACACCGTTGCGGAGTTCTTCAAGGAAGGGTGACTAGCTACCGTCGCTGGGGCGGGCCAGATGATCCGGCTTTCGTGCTGGCAACGCCAACCGCGTTGGGTTCCACCCAATGGTTTGAGAGTTGGTCTTACGGGCCAAGTGGCAACATTGACACGAACGTTGAGCCGATAGTATCTGGCAACATCAATCTTGCCGACCAGTGCTTTACGTGGTCACCTGGGCCAGGAGATACAACCTGCGATCTGGTTGTAGCGGTCAGGCATCGTGCTCCACGAGACGGCGTACTGATTGCTGGAGCTATGGGGCTGCGCCCTACGAGCTTCTCTACCGCTCAGCCTGCTGGCTACGAGTCAGACAATCTCGTCATTGAGGTCCGAGAAGGCACCAACTCGCCCGGTGCGCTGCTTACATCTGCCACATTTCCACTGTCAAGTCTCTATGGCTCGATGCGTAGCAGCCAAGATCCGTTCTGCGATGAAGTGCGGTTCTCGCCACCGGTATTCTTCAATCAAGGCGACGTATTCTGGATGGTGGCGTACCCATCTGGTATGACGTACTACCCAAGACCAAGCGGCTTCCAATATTGGGACACTCGCTTTGATGGCGTAGCAGATGGGTATGCGTCGGGTGACTACAGCGGCCTGGCCGGGAATAGTCTCGGAACACTTCAGCCGTGGCGACATCACACCGTCACTGTAGGGCCGGTATATCACCTGTATCCCAGCGACGCAGATCCGTACATTGACCTGAACGGGCCGGCGGCTGGCTGGCAAGTAGACAGCCCAAACACGGTACTGCCTAGCCGAGTGTACCCACGACGCGACCCGATAGCGTTTCGCTACAACGGCAAGCTATACGTGATGGGTGGCGTGTGGGATCACACCGTTCTTCATGACGCCGTAGCCCTAGGTGGTGGCGCGTTCTATACCTACGGCGGCTATGATCTGACCAACAGGCACGTTGAGGTTTACGACCCGGCGTTAGATCCGAATATTCATCCTGAGAGTACGTCAAGTCCGTGGACAACGCTCGGCAATATGCCCGACGTGCGGATCACGCCGATGTTCGGCGTTAGCGGTGATCAGTTGTATGTCGCCGGCGGCAGCAAGATCGTGGACGCCACTGCGAGCGACATCACCGAGATTCCAACAGCTAGCGTTTACGCCTACGACCTGACAACGGACGTGTGGACGGCAGCAACAAGCTTGCCATTCGAGATGTTCAATGCTTCGTTCTGGACGTACAACGGTTTGCTATCGCTGACCGGCGGTACTCGGCATACCACCACAACCGAGACTGATGTGTTCACGTATAGCGGTGGATCCGGTGGTACGTGGACTGGCGTACCGCAGACTTACGCATCCACTCAGGGCGGGCTGGGCGGTAATTGCCTTTGGCCGTGGACGCAGTGGTACGGCACAGCGGGTGACCAGCAGTATGGCGGGCTGGTGGATAGCCTGAATCGCGTCTACTTGTTTCCCTTTGGCTCTGGCTTTACGGGCAGCGGGTTCGTGCGTTATGACCCTTCAACGCAACTGTTCACACAATTGGGCGAGATTCCCCATACGCATGGCTCAGATGAGGTATCGGGTAACCGTCAGGTGCACCACGGCGGGCGGCTAATCACGAGCGATGACCGTGTGTGGTTGTTCGACTCTGGCTATGCAGCCACAGCACCGTTTTCAGGGGCAGTCACCTACACTCAAGAAGTGTGGGTATACGACCCTGCAACAGACGTGTGGTCGCAGGTATCCGATACGCCCGAGTTCGGCTTCGGTCCGTATATCCAGCACTCGGATGGTTTTATATATTTCTTCGGTCTTTCGCACATCATCTGGCAGTACGACATCGCGCTAGATACGTGGGCGGATTCAGGCGTTAGACTCGCGGCCTATGACGACCTTCCGCAGACTATCACCGGCGGCAGCGTTGCGCTCACCAGATACGTCACACATGTGATCCCGGTGGCAGATGGCACCGGCGGCGCTTACTGGCTGGTCTACCCGCGAGCGAGCAACCACGGTACGGGCGCAACGGACGAAGGGCGCGGCTCGGTAGACGGTGCCGCTACAGCAGTCGAATATTGGGCACCCGGCGGAACGCTTACCACGCTCGCCGGTCACAGCACAGTTCAGATCATCGGCTAACGCAGCCTCCCCGGCCAAACGGGCACGCTGATCAATTCAACCGGAGAGGACACTCTATTGGCCGACTTCACCACATTCCGCTTTCAGCTAAACACTGGCACCAACGCATCTCCAACGTGGACGAGCGTGCCGGCTGCTGGCGCGGGCACAGGTTTCGAGCTTCGGTTCAGCGACCTGAGCACGCAAGGCTCTACGGCGTCGGCTTCCTGGCCGGCGGTAACCCGCCCGCTCTCGGGTACGGCAGGCGTTGACTACCTGTACAACTTCACCGCTGACACCACGTCGCTCGGCGTCTTCGGCGGCGGCACCAGCACGCCGGTCGCTTACTCCAACACCGCGCAGTACAGGTTCCTGCGGTTGGACTGGGACTCTGTAGGCACGTTTGCCTCAGCCCCGATCTTCACGGCCTACAACAGCACGGCGCACGCGGCGATCACCCGTAACTCGCCATCTGGTGGCATCCTTGAAGGCAACACTACCGACACCGGCGGTACGGCTCGGTCGTACCTGAAGGGCAATGCGTTCGGTCGCGTTGATTCCGGTGGTGTTCCGGCTGCTGCGCCAACTAACGCTCCGGTAGTCACGGACGGCACGACTGGCTCGGTCAGCCCGACCGCTGGCGCGAACTGGCTTACTAACTTCCAGGGCTTGCAGGGTGACAACGACTACATTACGGCACCGTTCACCCCGGCGGCGACGACCGCAGATCAGTGGTCGCTCGTCATCCGGCTGTTCCTGGGCGCGAACTCGGTTGCTGGTGTGAGCACGCCGGTCATTTCGTGTCGATACACTTATTCGTGAGGCAATGATGGAAGAGCAGATTCAAGCCTTTCTGGAAGGCCCCGGACAGCCGCAGAGTCTTGAGGCAATCCGGGACAACGTGGACGCAGAAGCCGACCGCACTGAGCTACGCGAGACGCTCGATGGCATGGTCAAGGCCAAGACGATCAAGCGCATGGAAGACGGCGTTGATTATCGCGGCGAACCGATGGTCTGGTATGCGCCAAAGGATTTCAAGCCCGAGTGAATACCGGCTCGATTCGCGCACGGCTGCTCGGTCGCTCGTTCTGGTCGCTCACGTATGCCGATGGCACGGTGATCAACGAGTGGGATATGGACTGGTCGCAACTCCCGCTCGAAGGCCGGCGCGAGCTTCGGCTTTACGCGCCCAACGGCAAGACCGCTGAGCTATCCACGACCCAGGAGCGGAAGTTCTTCCAGTTCAAGTGCGCCATCTTTAGGGCGGGCGTCGGGCAGCATACCACCGCGCATGTCGTTGGCGTAATCAACGGGCCGAATGGCGAGTGTAGTTGCTGGTCGTGGGATTACGACAAGGGTCAGCTATTGCCGTTCAGCGATAACGTGAACAACATGACGTATCAGAACGTCGGCTCCATTGCGCTGAGCCACGTAGGACTTGCATAGGAGTTGATTGAATGGCTGCTAACTCGCCTTACGACACCGCAGTAGCCGCGACAGCCGGCATCACTAACTCGTGGTTCTTCCGCGATTTGACCGGCGTCACTGCTACTGCTACTGCGGGCGCTGTGAGCGGCACATACACCGGCGCGGTCGGGCTGCAAGTGGTGTCACCGCTCGCGCAAGATTCCAGCACGCCACTGGGCGGGAATGGTGATGTGCTGGGTGCCATCCACCTTGGCGCGACCACCGGGCCAGCGGCGACCACGGCAGGCTACGTCACCTTTGGCGACAACTTCGACTTCCCAACAGCCACGCCTTTCAGCGCAACCGCGCTCATCCGCCTACGCGGTGATCAACCGGCGAACTATGTGTGGGCAGAGATGGAGATTCTCGACAAGACTCCAACTGCTTCGCGCAATGGCTGGGACGTAGCGGTCACGGCGAATAAACAGATCATCTTCCGTCGCTGGGTTGCCGGTGTCGCTGAGAGCGTCACGCACACTCAGGTGCTTATCCCGCAAGTCTGGTACTTCATTGCCGTGACCTACGACGGCACCACGCTGCGGGTGTACTTGGACGACTACGGCTCAGTCTCGGCAGCGAGCGTGGGAAGCTTGCCGGGCAATGCCGTGAACTTCACGGTCGGTGGACAGAACGGCGGCTCTACGGCTCTGCTTGACGGTGACGTAGGGCCGGTGGCTCTCTACAACCGTGCGCTGAGTAACGCTGAGGTGAGCACGCTGTTCCGTGCTGCCTTTGTTGCGGGCACCGTGAGCGGCTTCCCGACGCACACGTACTACTTTCACCCGACCGGCAACGACTCGACTGGCACTGGTGCAATCGGCAATCCCTGGCAGTCGTGGTTCAAGGCCGCGTCAACGGCTCAGGCTGGGGATACCTGCATCTTCCAGTACGCGAGCGGCACACCGTATGTGGAGACGCAGGTACGTAGCAACTCGTGCATGGCATATAGCGGCACGAAGCGCTCGGGCATCACGTTCACGAGCGACCAGACGATCCCGGCTCGGATCCCGACCAGCGCTGATCACATGCCGCACATCGTCTTCGGTACGCTCAGCACTGGCACGGCAGTCAACGCGGTAACGGGTGCGTCGTGGAGCGCTTCAAACGGCGGGCAGACCACGTACACGGTGAACAACTCGCTTACGGCGGGCATCTCATACGTCACCGTTACCGGCGCTTCGCCATCTGGCTACAACGTATCTGATGCGCTGGTGATCGCCCGGTCGGGCACCACGGTCACGATTGCGATGGCCGCGAACCCTGGCACTTGGTCTTCGGGCGGCACGATGGTGACAGGCATTGACCTGTCTAATGCTCAGAAGTCGCACATCCTCCAGCAGTGCTATCACACGATCCAGGGGCTTTGGTTCGATCAGCCGATGGCAGGCTCGGACTACAACGACCGCTTGATTGCGTTCTTCGGGCAGCAATACCCAACCAGCGTCAACACGGTCACGGCAGGCACGGTATCGAGCGGCATCGTCACCTACACCACGCCAGCCAACCACGGTCTGATTGCCGGTCGCACGGTCAACGTGTCGGGCCTGGGTTCGTCGGGCGGTAGCTACAACTTCACGAACGGCAGCATCCTGACGGTGCCATCGGGCACGACGTTCACCGTCGCAGTGGCTACTGCAACTGGCACGCCATCCGGTACGGGCTGGCTTACCGCTGAGATGCAAGGCGAGGTGCAGACGATCACGGTGAGTGCTGGCGCTTCGGGCAACTGGACGGCGACTCTGCCAGGCAACAGCGCAGCTACAGCACTCTCGCCAACGATCACGGCGGCAGCTTTGCAAACAGCCTTGCGAGCTACTACGTCTACGCTGGCGGCTGGAGCCGGCCCGCTCACCAACGTGAACGTGACCGGCGGTCCTGGCGGCACGGCTGCGCTGATTATCGTCTTCAACTCTCAACAGCAGAACCCGTATGCGGTTGGACCTATGCCGTTGTTCACTACAACGCCACCGGCGACTAGCGGTACGGCTACGCCCGCGAGAACTACGGCAGGCACGAACGGCACTCGGTGGTATCAGTCGGCTGACTTCTGCACGGCGCAATATCTGCGGATCACCAACGGCTACCAGCCCTACAAGTCTGCCGTAGATACGGGCAGCGTCTTCCAGTACAACCTTGTCGAAGGCTGCAATGTCGCCATCGGCTGCTTCAACAGCAACGCACCCACGTTCCAGGGCAACTTGTTCCTGATGAACGGCACCGGCCAGCCTCTTCGTAATGGTGGCATTCTCGGTCAAGCAGATGGCATCCAGAGCAAGGGTGGCACGCGCAACGCTCAGATCTACAACAACGTGGTGCGGGTGCCAGTGGGCGGTACTCCGTTGACAGGTGCCGCTTACTACATCGGCGGCGGCTCCAACGACATGAACGGGTTGTATGACAACTCGACCAGCGGCAAAGAGGGCTACAACAACGTCTGCTTCAACAACGTTGCTATCGCTGAGTATCCCGATGGAATTGCCTATGCCGGCTTCGCCATTCAGGGCGGTGCGAATGACACTATCGCTAACAACGTCGCCATCAACTGTACTGTGTCATCTCGCATTCTTGCCGGTGGGCAATGGCCGACTATGGGCGCTCTCAGCCCGCCAAGCCCGAAGGTTGACGCGCCAACGATTGTCAATAACATCTGGTATCGCTCGCCCGTATATGTCGGCAGCACGACGAGCATCACCGAATCGAGCACAACCGGCACGTACACGGTGCCCAATACGCTTTTGGCGGGTCAACTTGTCACTGTTCGTGGCGCATTCCCTGACGGCTACAACGTATCTAGCGCGGCGATCTCTACGCCGACCGGCGCGAACTTCCAGATCACCGGACTTGCTTCCGGCCTGACTTCGCCGGCTACTACGCAAGGCGCGGTCTATACGAGCGTTGGCTACGGCTTCAAGTGGGGCACGTCACAAGCAAACGATCTCGGCAGCGGCGCAGTCGTATACGCCAACAACATGCGCTACTACATGGGCTTTGTGGATGACACGATCACCACGAACCCGCCGACGAATGAGGTCGGGGCTAACGCATCGGATCCGTTGTTCTACAACTACCTGACCGACTGGCACACGCTGCCAGGTAGTCCGATCAGCCGTGCCGGACAGTTCACTACCCGTACCGCATTCGGACAGGGCTATCTAGCCAAGGCAGCGCTCGACATGAGCCTGGACTACGTTGGCGATAAGCGTCAGTTGACGCCTGACCTTGGCATCTACGCATCATCGGTTGGTGGTGAAACGCTGGTCAGCGTTCAGCCGGTGAGTAGCTCGTCAACGGTGGCGGGCGTTGAGACGTTCAATGTCGGCACCGGGCTGATTGGTACCGGGCGTGAGGTGCTGCGCCAGGGCATGGTGCTCACCGATCCCAACGACATCGGGTTGATAGCTCGGGTGCTGGCGACAGATCCCTCCTACAGCGACATGGGATCCGTTGTACGTGCGTTGCCTGCCCGATCCAGCACGGCCACGGTCACGAGCGTTGCATCCTCGGCTACCAGCATCACGCTACTGGCTGCTAACAGCGCTGCTAAGGGCAGGATGGTCTTCAACAACAGCACGCAGACGCTCTACCTAAAGTTCGGCATCACAGCGTCTACTAGCTCGTTTACCGTTGCGCTCGCTGCGTCGGGCTACTACGAATTCCCGACGCCACTCTATACGGGCCGAGTAGACGCCATATGGGCATCTGCTAACGGTGCGGCGCTCGTCACTGAGGAATCCTGATGCCACTCTACAATCCCGGCGGAAGCGGCGGCGGCACCCCAATCGGCATAAGCACGCAGGGTAATACCGGCGGCACGAGCGGCTTCGCCACTGCCGGTAGCTACCAGCTTGTCGGCAGCAACCTGATGACGATCAGTCAATCGCTGACCGCTGGCTCGGCTACCGTCACCTTTGTCGGCCCGCGCATACCGGGCATGACTAGGTTTGATAACGGGCTGATTCGCGGCAGTGCCAGCACCGGGTCGTACTACGGCTCGGTCGGCACGGTCAACGCTTCGATGCAGCTATTCCCGTTGTGTCCTGCCGACGACGTGTTTCCGGGCAACATGACGGCATCGACCATGTTCTTTGACATGCTCGGCAGCGGCTCGTCTGCCAACTCAGCGGCGCAGACGCTACGTGCTTCGGTAGGCATCTACACGCTGGCCGGCGCGAGCAGCCTGTCGCTACTCAACTCAGGCTCGATGAGCATCACCGCTGCGGCCACGAACAACCAGTCAACTCTGTGGGACGGCGCGCGCTACATGACCATGCACAGTAGCGCGTTCTCTGCATCGCTCACGTTCTCGCAGACTTCGTACTGGGTTGGCATCATCTTCTCAAGCTCAAGCGGAACCCAGTCGCTCTCGTACTTCGGCAACTACCTTGGCAATCAGGCGCAACCACGATCCGGCACGATGGGAGTGTCTGGTACGACCAACAACTCACGTGATTGGTCACCGTGGGCAGGCGTTGTAGCAACGGCTGCGCTACCGGCGAGCATCCACATCAGCGGTGTCACCAAGACCGGCATCAGCGGCGGCTTCGTGCCGCACGTAGTTCTCGAAGCACTGCACTCGGCGTGGTGACCCTTGGCCTATAGCGACGTTATCCTGGCGACCGCTGGCTTGCAGTCGTACTGGCGATTAGGCGAATCCGCTGGAACGACAGGCGCAGGCTCGGTACTTGACAGCAAGGGTTCGGTCAACGGGACGCCGACCGCGATCACGTTCGGGATTGGCGGCTTGCTTACTGGAGATGCGAACACAGCCGCGTCGTTCCCCGGCGCAAGCTCGGGTATCAACTACGGCAACAACTACGGCTTTACCGGCACGGCGTCATTCAGCGTTGAGTGTTGGATCAACATCACCAGCGTGGTAGGTGAACAACACTTCGTGGATAAGTCTTGGAACAATGGTGTGAACCGTGAGGGCTGGGACTTACGCATCGCTGCCGGCGGCAGTCTCGAACTCGAACGCTGGCAGACGAACGCGCCGGTCAGAACCCCGACGGCCAACATCCTGGCAGGCACCACCTACTACGTTGTTGGAACATACGACGGTACTAACAGTCGACTGTACGTGAACGCAGGTGCTGCAAACGTCAGTCCCACCGATACCAATGCGATTCCAGCGACGACAAGCTCTGCAAACCTGGGCATCGGCGGGTTCAATGGCGGTACGTTCTACTACGTGAACGGCATTATAGACGAGGTAGCTATCTACAACGTGGCGCTGAGTTCAGGCACTATTAGCGCTCACTACACGGCTGGCACCAGCCCGCCCGGCTACGTCCCTCCGTTCCCCGGCGTGTTCAATCTAGACGCACGTAGGTTTATCTGATGTCGCAGATCATTCTGCCGGTCGAAGGATTCCACAACGCGAAGCTTGAAGAGGCTCGCAAGCGCATCAGTCGTACACGAGCTTATGCCGACTGCTCCACAATCATGGTGATTCCAGCGATCAAGGCTATCCCGCCTAAAGTGGTGCTCTCGTGGATGGGCTTGATGGCACCAATGAACCAGAGATTCACTCGGCTGTGCATGGAAAACATGGAAGTGGGCGAAGCCTACAACGCGGCAGTTGACTTCATCCTGGGCAACCCTGAGCTAAGTACGTGGAAGTACATGCTCACGATGGAAACAGACAACATCGTGCCACCCGACGCTCTACTGAAGCTCATCGAAGACATCGAGTCAGGTCCATACGACGCGGTAGGTGCTCTCTACTGGACTAAAGGCGAGGGCGGTATGCCGATGTGCTACGGAGATCCCAAGGTGATGCCGCGCAACTTCATTCCTTGGGTACCTGAGCCTGACACCGTAATGCCGACCAACGGCTTGGGCATGGGCTGCACGTTGTTCAGGCTGGACTTCTTCAAGAAGATGCCCGCACCGTGGTTCAAGACTCAACAACAATACCGGCAAGGCGTCGGTGCTAGCGCGTTTACTCAAGACCTTTGGCATTTCGAAGAAGGCGGTAAGTATGGTGAGCGAGTCGCTATTTCAACCCGCGTGCTGGCCGGGCATTATGACTATTCAACGGATACTGTGTGGTAGTTGAAACCGCGCTAAAGCTGGATCTTGGTTGCGGGCAAACCGCAAAAGAGGGATTCATTGGCGTTGACATCTCGGCTGATTGTGGTGCCGATGTCGTTCACGACTTGCGCGTGTACCCCTGGCCCTTTGAATCAGACTCGGTAGATGAGGTTTTCTCTAGCCACTTCCTTGAACACGTGCCAGGTCACGACCGCTTCCGACTGTTCGATGAGCTATGGCGCATCCTCAAGGTTGACGCGCAGGCAACCATCGTTACCCCGTACTGGGCGTCTATGCGCGCTATCCAAGACCCTACGCATGAGTGGCCGCCGATCTCTGAGGCGTCGTATCTCTACACGAATCGACAGTGGCGCGAGGACAACAAATTGGATCACTACCCGATCTCGTGCAACTTCGATTACACGTACGCCTACAACATCAATGACCGACGTTATGCACTGTCTGCTGAGGAAGCTCGCGCGCACCAGGCTCGGTACTACAACAACGTCATTGACGATCTGCACGTCGTTCTAACCAAGAAGGCGTAGGCGCATGAGCCTACTGCTGCTGCTGCGTGGTGCAGCGGCGGCTGGCGCATCTGCTCTTCGTGACGCAACCGTCAGGGTACTTGTTGCCCTGCTTGGATTCCGCGATGCAGCGTTTCGCATTCGGGTTGGCATTTGCAACTTCCGCGATGCTCAGTTCCGGATCAGAGCCGCGATCCTGGCATTCCGGGACGCTCAGTTCAGGATTCGGGTCGCTCAGACCGCTTACCGGGATTCGCAGTTCCGCATTCGCTCAGCGATCACGGCATTCCGGGATGCTCAGCTTCGCGTTCGTGTTGGGATAGCGGGCTGGCGAGATGCGCAGTTCAGGATCCGTATCGCTCAGACGGCGTGGAAAGACGCGCAACTTCGGGTCAGGGCGGGGATCACTGCCTGGAAGTTTGCGCAGTTCCGCGTTCGCGTTGGCATCACGGCGTGGCGGGATAGCCAGCTTCGGCTAAGGGTTGGTCAGACCGCGTGGAAAGACGCTCAGGTCAGGCTGCGTGCGGCGGCGACCGCTTGGAAAGACGCCCAGCTTCGTATCCGCACGTCGGTCCTGGCGTTTCGTGACGCAGCAGTCAGGATCCGTTCGGACATTCGCGGGTTCCGCGATGCTCAGTTCCGCATCAGAACGGTCATCCAGGGCTACCGGGATGCGCAGTTCAGGATTCGAGCAGCGGTAACCGCGTGGCGTGACTCGTCTGTTCGCATTCGATCTGCCATCACGGCTTGGAAAGACGCCCAGTTCCGGATCCGTACGGCCATCACGGCTTGGAAGTTCGCTGCCGTCAGGATCGTGGTCGCTGGTCAGACGACTGCCTACCGGGATGCTCAGTTCAGGATCAAGGCTGCGATTGCAGCGTGGCGAGATGCGCAGTTCAGGGTTCGGGTCGCGGCTACTGCCTGGCGTGACGCTCAGGTACGCATTCGCTCGTCAGCTACCGCGTGGCGTGATGCCACTGCCCGCATCCGCTCAGACATTCGGGGCTTCAAGGACGCTCAGTTCCGGATCAGAACGAGCATCACGGCGTGGAAGTTCGCTCAGGTTCGCATCCGCGCAGCAGCTACCGCTTGGAAAGACGCGCAGGTTCGGATTCGCACCGCTGCGCTGGCGTACCGGGATTCGCAGTTCCGCATTCGCACGGTTATCCAGGGCTTCCGCGACAGCCAGGTTCGCATCCGCACCATCGCTACGGCGTTCAAAGACGCCCAGGTACGTATCAAGGTCCTGGCCCAAGGGCTGGCCTACAAAGACGGCCAGTTCAGGATTCGGGTCGGTCAAACGGCTTGGCGAGATGCCGTCGCCCGCATCACCACTGCGGTACTGGCCTATCGGGATGCTCAGTTCCGTGTTCGGGTCGGCCTAACCGGCTGGAAGTTCGCCCAGGTCCGAATCCGCTCAGCGGCAACGGCTTGGCTATTCGCAGCGACAAGAGTTCGGGTCGGCATCACAGCCTGGCAGTTCGCCCAAGTTCGGCTGCGCTCGGCGGCTACGGCATGGAAAGACTCGGCTGCTCGGGTCCGGGTTCGCGTTGACGCTTACCGGGACGCCACTGCCCGCATTCGGTCAGACATCCGTGGCTACCGGGATTCTCAGCTTCGAATCCGCACCATCGCTACCGCATGGCGAGATGCAGCAGTTCGGATCAAGGTTCTTGCGCAAGGGCTGGCGTACAAGGACGCGCAATTCCGCGTTCGTGTCGCGCAGACCGCTTGGCGAGATGCCACTGCTCGTATTCGTGCGGCTGTTACCGCGTGGAAGTTCGCTCAGTTTCGAGTACGCACAGGCATCACCGGCTGGGAAGATGCCGCAGCCAGGGTTCGGACCGGGATCACCGGCTGGCGAGATAGCCAGTTCAGGGTCAGGGTTGGGCAGACGGCTTGGCTGTTCGCAGCCGCAAGGATTCGCACAGGCATCACTGCCTGGAAAGACGCTCAGGCACGAGTCAAGGTCGGCATCCTTGGCTACCGGGATGCACGGTTCCGGATCTACGCCAGCATCCGTAACTACGTTGATGCCCAGGTACGGGTCAAGGTCTTCGGGCAGGCATTCCGCGATGCCACGTTCCGCATCAGGACTGTCGCGCAGAATCAATCCTACAGAGATGCTCAGTTCCGAATCCGCGTCTACGGGCGAGCCTTCCGGGACGCCACGGCCAGAGTCTACGTCGGCATCCGTGGCTACAAAGACGCGGCTACCCGGCTGCGGGTCGGCATCACCGGCTGGCGAGATTCAACAGCCCGGATTCGGGTCAGGGCAACTGCCTGGCGTGATTCGACCGTTCGGTTCATCGTCCGTGTTGGAGCTTACCGCGACTCGGTTGCTCGGATCCGCTCAGACATCCGGGGCTTCCGAGACTCAACCTGGCGTATTCGGGTCAGGATCACCGCATACCGCGACACCACTATCCGGGCCGCAGTTCGAGTTCTCGCCTACTGGGACGCCCAGGTACGGGTCATCACCCGAGTCCTGCGCAACGTGGACGCCCAGGTACGATTGCGGGTCTTCGGGATCAGGCTGTCTGACGCCGGGCTTCGGATTCGAGTTGCCGCGTCTGTGGCACGTAATCTGGAATGGACTTCCTCACAACCAGGCTCGCGGTGGCGCAGCGGTTCCGTTGGTGGTCGCTGGGTGATTGGCGAGCCACAACGATAGGGGCCTTATGCACAGTCAATCGGCACTCACTACCGAATACGTCAGGGTTGCGATTGACGCTGGCGTAGACCCGACTTCTGACACCGTACAGATGGCGTTCCCGGCGACGGGAGTGGCTCCGATAACAGGCGACTGGAAGTCGGCCACATGGGAAACCGTTAGCGGCGTCTACTACGCACGCTGTCTGGTTGGGCCTGGCTTCGGCGGCGTCGTCACGCTGACCGCAGGAGCGCTGTACGACGTATACGTGAAGGTGGCCGACAACCCCGAGACGGTCGTTCGCAACACTGGTGCGCTAGCGATTCTCTAGTGGAGCCAGCGACCACAACCATAGAGCTATT